>Ga0302271_10000366_pt1 | contig 43487 bp, 20 predicted proteins | sample III_Bog_N1_1_FD_198767 | JGI IMG/M metagenome (GOLD analysis project Ga0302271, IMG submission 198767) | Peat permafrost microbial communities from Stordalen Mire near Abisko, Sweden - III_Bog_N1_1 | ecosystem: Environmental > Terrestrial > Soil > Wetlands > Peat | place: Sweden: Abisko...
AAATAACAGTAGATTTTGTTTTTGCCCAAATAAGAAATAATTTCTGCAGAATGACAGAGAACAACAGCAACAACACCAAACCAGCCGTGAGGAAAAACACTCGTCCTAGAAACCTTCTTTTGACTTAAGGAATGCGTTTAGATTTCTAGAATTCTTCTAAAAATATTCTAAATTATCATTTCCCTCCTATCGTCGTGCGAGGGTTTGAAGAAGATCCATATTAACAATCTAAAAAAGCAGCAGATAAATAGGAGATTATGCATTAACTCAGCAATAACAACAATTGCTTTGAATCGTTTATAGATCATTTCCGTAAAAACAACCCTTCATCAATGAGCTAAGGGTCAAGATATATCTCACCAAGGAGAGATTGTTCGGATATTTCAAACCCTTCAAATCTATCAGAAATGGGAAGAGTTACAGGGTTCAAAAGATCTAATGAAAGTGTTCCACCTAGAGTTAGTCGATTATTGCACGTATAACTCGTTATTCAACTCTTTTATCACACCAACAAACATCCTATTCATACAAGACTTTATTTCCTAAACAATTAATATCTTCTTTTTTTTGATTCGCAGGCCGTTGAAGATCGAGATGCCAAATAAAGTAAAGATTTTCTTAAGCGTTTCATTAATAAAGAAGAAGAAAAAGAATATACAATGCCAAGAAACTTTAGTTTAGAGAACTTTAAGCTCATAAGGAGCCCATAGAACATCCCTAAAATCAAGAACTTAATGTGTCATTTCATCAACAATCACAAGAAATTCTATAACAAAGACGTAGTGCGATTACCAGGATACGATAAATCAGCTCCGTTTTTCGTCGATTCAATGACATTCGCAGATAAATATTTAGATGATTAAAGATTAGTCAAAAAAAGTTTTGGATACGATGAAGAGAACCTCAACAGGAATGGTCTTCTCCTTGAAAAAATATTATTAGAGAGGCTTGTGAAAAAGGAAAAGAATATCCCTGATAATTAGCCGAAATAGTAACAGCAATCATTTTTAGATCAAATTTAATGAGTCTTGCGATGCATTATTTTTGTTCGAAGAAATATTGAGCTGCATACAATTAATTTTCCAGTAATTTTAATACATATGTTAATACATACAAATAATCTCATTTTCTGAAGATGAAGAAGAAGAAAAAAAATGACAATTTAAGAAAAGATAATTTAGATTGTACAATCGATTTAGAAGTCTAGCTAAAAGCTAAAAAAGAGATAATTATTTTGTATAAAAAAATAAAAAAGGAAATTAATCCAAAATCAAACGAATTATGAATATTGGTTAGGTATATTGAACAACTTATTAAATAGGTTACTTTTAGCACATACACATGAATTTTCTCGCTTGAGAGATTATTTTTATTTTTAAATTTATTCTTGTTCAAATTCCTCAAAAAATAATATGTGCAGGAAGGAAAGAATCAAAGAATATTATTTGTCTTTCATATTAATCAATCAAATTTACGATTGTTTAGTTATGATCTTGAAGCTAGCTGACGAATTACTCAAACGATTGAGCTATTTCGTAAACCTCCAGGAATCAAGATATTTATCTTCGAAATCTAACTTTCCAGGAATTAATTAATATTATATCTTCAAGTAATTTTGTTTGGGAAATCTGCTTAGATGGAAGCAAGGAAATATGGTAATAGCATCAGCGAAATGAGCAAGGATATGCTAAACACTCAAGCAGTGCTGAATTTACAATAAAGCATGGGGAAATATTTAGGATGCATTGCGTCTATGGAAGATTTTTCCAGAATACCAAATGAAATATTGGTAAGATTATTATTGAGAAATGTAGATAAATGTTGCAGGAAGTTAGAGACTTAAGGAGGGTATCTTGGACATGTTCAAGGGTTAGCTAAAGGGTTACATAATTGGCGTAAAGACATGAGCAAAGATCGAACTAGTGCAGGGTTAGAAATCCAGATGCAAATTGAAGCTTTTTCGAGAAATGAATGTTAGCTAGCTCATTAATCGATGGTTTCCATTGCAGAACTAAAAAAGCTAGAGATAGAATAAGCAAAATAAGCGGCATAAAAGCTACAACAATTGAATAAAACCATTCAAGAATTAGAGGAAAATAATGGTAACAGAATAAGTGAAAAGGATTGGAATCGTGTTGCAGCATAATTGCGTTAATAGAAAAGTTTATACGATGAGCTAAATGCTTCCAGAGAATTAATCCAAACAAAGAAAAAAGCATTGTGCATAGCTTTAGGAGAGTTAGCGGTACAAAGCAGAGTAATTGTACAGCAGATTGTTTCAGGAATGCACACAGTACCTTAGAGTAACTTAGCAGCATTGGCAAGAACATTCAAGTATTTCAACGAAAACCTAAAAATCGTTAGTGATGAACAGCCTTAGAACTCAATGATAAATTACAGTATTTCATTATTCATTGGCAATAGTACTAATCTATTGATTTCAAATCATAAAAGAGATTTTGTTTGTGTGTATTTTTGTTTCCTAGGCAATTATTTTAAGCTTCTGAAAAGGGATCTTCAAATATCTCAAAAGCAATTCTTCGATGAAGTAGTCACAAGTTCAAGCAAGGTAAAGATTGATGATCTCCTTTTAAGTTTTACTCTTTCCCCGTAGTTTATATTATTAATCGATAAGCTAACACTTTTCTTCTCCCTTTAGATGGAAGAGAATTCATTTCAAGTGATATAAATGATCGAATCTTCAGGTTAATTCATTTCACTTCTAAGTTTAGATTTCGATGAAGCTTCTAAATCCCTTGCGAGTTTACCTGCAAAATTCTACAAGTCTATCAAAGGGATAACTGGGTTGGAGATCAATTCGAATATGGTATCTGATATGCAAGTTGTCATCGAAGCAATTGGATAAGCTTCTAATGCAATTAACTAGATATCAAAATTGTTAATAGGAACAAGTGAATTATTAAAATAAAGTGTTGGTTATCTTAGAAAACAGCATAAAATTACGTTCTCTGCAATTTCAAGAGCAACAGAAGACTTCAAAAAGGATAAGACTGAGTAAATTATGACATTCAGTTCTTTGAGAGAATGCTTGAGTTTTATTGTCGGCTAGTTTCATAGTCAAAGTAAGTTAAATTTCGTTTTGACTTAATTTGAATTCATGCTTTTATTTTTGTTTTGTTACTCATTTTGCAAATAGCTGAGAATGAATTAAACAAAGCGGAACATCGAATATTATGTTTAATGAAGGATACTAGCAAGATCAGTTAGGATATTGAAGGATTTATACAAAAACTTACAAAGAAAACAGATAAATCGAAGCAAAGCAGTTAAGTTGAAGTTTTGCTTGCTACTGATAAATCATTCAAGTTCTTTCATTGGGAAATCAAAGATGAGATTGAAAAAATGAGGAATGAAAATGGATTTTCACCAGTAGTGTTCGATGCAACGAAGCTTAAAAACATAGTCCAGCAGAAAGGCGATAGTAATGTTTAAAGATATTTTTCTAAGATATTGAGGGAATCAAAGTAGGAAGAGAATACCTAGATTAATTCATAAGTAATCCAAAAATAAGCTTCTAAAAAAGTTAATCAGCAGAACGCCTAAAGAAGTTGCAGCTCTGATGAATCCTTTAGAAGTTTAGAAGGAGCTGACGATGCTGGAAATGGGCCGCAGAAGATATCCACCAATGACAGACAAAAACGCATCGAAGAAGCAATTCTCCGAAATAGTCCTTTTACTTATCAACTTATTGATACGGAGCTAAAAGGTCCAGGAATAACAACGAATAATGTGTTTTACGCAGTTTTCAGTGATGCTCCATATTTTGATCCTACGAATGGAAAACAATCTCAAAATTTCTTCATCCAATATATTGAGAATACGTTGAAATGCTGGAATGTCAAAGCCACTCCATGGACTCCTATTCCACCTCGATACTTCTAAAACGCCAACGAATTGACTGAATAGGATGAAGACGATGAAATCAGTGAGCCAATAGAATGTACGAGAACTGTTGAATATTTTAAAACTGTACCTTTAAAAGGAATTCCTTTCTTACCGAAGCATTGCACAGTGAGTGAAAAATAGCGAATTGTTTTTGTGAGTAAGACATAAATGATGTTTGAGATTGAAGCTAGCTCATCGGGGGTTCCTCTTGCGGATTCGTTTTTTCATATCGTTCGATCAACGTTCAAATAAAAAGGAAATGATTCAGTCGATTATAAGATAGAAATGAATGTCCGATTCACTTAGAGCACAATATTTAGTGGGACGATTGGGACATAATCCTAGAAAGAAGGTATCATATCTAGCAGGATTTCTTATGAATGTTTCTAAGAAAGAATGACGAAGTATCTTGAAAAAGAATCATAAAACAAGCGAAAATAGAAAACTGAAAATAAACGAAATGATATTAGCAGTACTCCAAATTAGTCTAAGAATATAAAAATGTAGGATATTATCAGAGAGAGGGAGGAGAGGATATCTAAAGAACTAGAAGATCCAAATATCTACAAGTATTAAATTTTAGACATGTAGCTTTCTTCTGGATAATCTGGAACAATCAGTGTTTCCGAAGTATTCACGCTGTTATTCTCGCTTGAAGGATATGCCAAAATGAAGAAAGAAGTGCTTAAAAATACTTAATATATTGATGCTGTATTTGTGCCAGAAATGCCGAAATTCCTTGGTAAAAAACAAATAAAACAAATCCTGTTTGGAAGACACAATAAATATCTCTTTTTAATATTATTTGTTCGTAGAAATCGGAGCAAGCGAAGAAGACATTGCTGATACGATTGAAGATTCAGCCGATTGGAGTGATAGAGAAATCCATTTTACATAACCTTTACCTCCAAGTTCGATTCCATTTATGCCGAAATAATGCAAAGTTCGTGAGGTTTTACGTTCTTTCTGGATATCTCCATCGTTGATAATCTTAAATGTTGAGGCGTTTACCACTGGAATTCCAAAAGGTGATTCATTCACTGTGAGAGTGCGATACTGGCTGCGATAAGTATCTGAGAATAGTGTGTCGATCGAATAAAAAACTTATGTTCGATTCTCAGAGAGCACAATTCTTCAGAGTACCATAGAAAATGCTACAATCGAGTAGCAAAAATTAAAATCAACAAGTGTAGTTGATCATTACAAGCAGTAGTTTAGCTTATATCTCCAGCAAAGACAGGTACAATAACCTAAGATGAAGGAGGAGGAGGATAAAAGCAAGAAATAAAAGGGTGAAAAACATATGAAGGAAGATCATAAAGAAGCTGATTTGATCAGGAAAAGAGAAGAGAAAATACTTTAGATCTTAGGCGAGAGCGCAGTGAGTCTAAAGCATATTATTTTATCGGAAGAATTCACCGTGCAAGACGATGACTATGATTTCCTTGAGGCAGTGAAGTTTCTTGTTGGGGATACGATTCCTTACCAATAAAGGCCTAGTTTCTCTGAGTATCTCAAAACTGATTGCTTTCACAATACAGGCTATGAATGTACGAAACTTACTCCCGAACTCCCATCTTCTGACATACACTGTTTAGATTGGCCGATTTGTTGTTCGAAAGTAGCCATGTTAACTCAAGCATTCAAAGAATCCAAGATTCCGTTTATGCCTAAGAACTGTCTCATGAAAGAAACAGTTAAGATTTATCTATTAAATCCGCATAAAGCGATTCTTGCAGCGGAGGTGTATTCTTCAGGGTTTCCGAAATCAGATTACTTCAAAGTTGTTGCGAGAGTATTGATTGAAAAGACATAGAAGAATAAAGTTGCAGTCGAGCACAGTATCGATGTTGTATTCTTGAAATCAACGATATTTTCTTCACAAATTGTCTCAGGAATTCTAAAGAAACAGAATGCAATCAGTAAAAAAATATTGTTTCCTGAATATACTAAAGCAGTAGGTACGATTCGAAATGTTTAGAAGAAACACAGGAAATAAACAGAAAATGGACAAACAGAAGCAACGCCAATATTGAACAATTTAGAAATGGTCAAGGTTAAATAGAACCAACAAGCATAATCAACTGCAATTCCAGCTTAAGAAACTGCGCCTATTAAAGGAGAGTCCACAACATAAGCAGTGCTAATAGCAATAGTCTGTGCGCTTCTTTTTATCTTAGCTCATTCATTAGTGATATCTAATAAATGAAAAACAAAAAATGACTGTATTTATATTTTTCATAGGTTATTGTGATTTCGATAGATAAATGTTAATTGACACAGATAACAATTTTTGGTTAGATTTAAAATAATTGAAATAAGGTATTTTTAAGGTTCTTAAGTGAAAAAGTATTCAATGGCTAATAATAAATTGCCTTGTTGAAGTTAAAATGGTAGATAAAAAGGAATAAGCTATTATTTTGTTTGTTTGTTATGAATAGGAGAAATTAATGGACGAAAATAATTAGAAACAACGATTTTTCAGGATAGGAAGTATTTAATAATGATTTTGTGTGTTAGTTTGATTGGGGGGGGGAAGAGAATCTGAGGTATGCTTATGCATTGAATAATAATAATAAAAATAGTTGAATAATTTTGAAATTTGAAAGATGAAACCTTCAACAACAACAGCAGGCGCAACAACTTAACGAGGGAGAACATCCAGTCATATCAGAAAGACATCGGATATTAAGCCTATTGATCTTGAAGATACATTTCAAAACATCTATGAGGAGAGTACCTTCGCAGCTGAGCTTATTGCGAAGAGTGCTGTCGAGACAATTATCGATGTAGGAGCTAAGAAATTATATGAAAATTACTTAAACTCAAAGGTAAAACATAATAATTCACTTTTATCATAGAATACTTTTGTTGTTTGCACATTTCGAATGGATATGCTGATGTGAATGGAATTGAATGTTCAACAGGTGGTGGATCACGTGACAGATTCGATGTTTTTCTTGATGAATCGCATCTTAAAAAGCTAATTTCTTTCAGCTGACACACATTTTAACGATCACTCACAACTACACGAACAAGATGTCCTCAAGAGTGAATATGATACTTTCTCATCGTATGTCATCAACGTTGAGGAAATGCCACAGCAGCTACGCCAAGAAGAAGAAGATACCGTAGGCGAATAGCTGACATTGCTAAACTAATCATAAATCCAAAGGGCAACATTCTACTCGAATCGATCCAAAAGAGTTAAAGTAACCTACTTATTAATTGTTAGAATAAAAAATAAATATTTAAATCAATTTGTGTATATCTAAACTTGATTTTTTATTGTTATTTTTTTGAAGAGTGCTGGAGGTGCATCCAGTGAAGACGATGAACTCGACAGCAAACAGAAGAAAGCTGAACTAAAGAGATAATTACAAGAAATGCTTGTGCCTTTACCTGAATAAGAACTAACCCCTGAGGAAGCTAAAGAAATGAGTGAAGAATTGAAAATAAGAGCATACCGAGCAGCTTAGCTAAAAGAAAAAGACAAACGAAAATTGAATGAAGAGGAAAAGAGACTTACAGACAAAAGATCTAGTGAATCTAGGAAAAAAATACTCAAAGAACTTGAAGCAAAACCGTTTACATATGACTATGATGGGTAGTTAATTATGTTGAATAAGAATATAAACACTACTTAGAGACCTCCTGTAGTGGTGCCTCTACCGTATTAGATCAAGACTTAGGTAGACGATAAGAAATTAGCTCCGATAAAGGAAGTTAAATAAGTTAAAGTAACAAATAGTACTGTGAATGATGTTTAGAAACCAATTAATTTATCAGCAACAGAACCAATCCGAAAGATTAGTTAATCAATACAAAGACCAGATAGTTCTCTTGATACTAATAAAGGTCAAAATAGCACAATTGACTAATGTAAATCGAAAGAGATTTGCAGTGATTAAACAAGCAATAAAGGGATGGCAGGATTAATAAAAAAAGTGATCAAATAGAATAAAGTCATCATGAGTTTAGATAAAAGTCAAGGGGGAACATAGGATAAGATCAATGAAACTACGAAAGTATCCTTTGCATTAAAGAAGAATGAAGAATTATACGAACGGAAGATCAGTAGCAGTAGCAGTAATAGTAATAATCGATTGTTAGATAAATCAAAGAGTCTAGCAGTAGAAACCAAAAAGAATGAAAAAGAGAATCATTTAGAGACGATATAAGAAATTGCTAGTAAACTAACTAACAATAATGCTGGTATTGTGCCGTATCGGAAGATCAGTAATTTAAGAAGAAGCTCGAAGACAAGTGAAAGTAGGAGAGCGAGTTAAAGTCTAACTTTTGAAGATAAATCTATTACTGGGATATAAGATGAAATCAAAGAAGATTAGGTGAGTAAAGAGATGAATTCGAATGAACCTGTCGTGTATTAGACTAGCGTGATTCCATACATAAAAATGAGTGAAGGTGTTAAATTAATTGAGTTTAGAAATGGGGAATAAGTTGTGAAAGTTGCTGAATCTTCGCAGACAGGGTTGCAGTCTTCTAATAAAATGACTAAATAAGCTTATTTGAAATTGATTGAGCAAGGGAATAAGACCCTGTATAACTTTAAGGGTGCTAGATTGAATTAAACTCATGATTAGATCTAAGTAGACTCTGAATAAAATAGTAAATAGTAAGAATTGAACAAAAACAATAAATTGTCAATTTAACATGGTATTCTTCATAATTAGTAACACAACAGCAAGAAAGCTAATACAAGTAGTCAAATGCAAGGTAATGTGTTTGCTTTGGGAAGGATTAATAGTGTATTTGATATATTTTTTTTGGCTTTTGAATAAATAGAACAATCAAATGTAGACAAATCTTCAGTAACATTTGAAAATAATGAGGGAGATGATGATGAAGATGATGGTTTGAACAGAATAATTCGACCTCAAGTTATTAGAGATCTTACTTAGTCTAAAGAAAACACAAGAGCTATATCTAGTTCTCATTCACGTTCGGATTCTCGCTCTGGAAATGGAAATAATTTATTGAAAACGCTGAATTAAATAGGAAAATATGATTAGATTAATTCCAAGAATAACGAAAATAACATAAATAAGTAAGTAACCAGTTAAAACACAAGCAAGAGAAGATCAATCACATACGATACAGATCAATTAAACAAGAGTAATAGCAATAATAACACATACAATCTCTCAAATAAAGGAAAAATAGCATTACCAATTTTGCCTATATTCACAAGACAAAAGCACTAAATCCTTGAGCAAATGTTTGAAAGTCAACTCAATAATCAGTACAATGTTGGAATTAACAAATAGAAAAATTATTCTAAGGTATCTCAGCAACCAAGAGGGACTAGCTCAGGAAGGTAGAGGATAATAAGCTCTGAAGGAACACCTGCAGACATCCTAAAAAAAGGAGATAAAATGATGACATTCGGGATAGATAATAAGGAACTTCAATAGTTGCTTGTTCCTTAGTGAATACCCCTTTGAAAGAGAATCTTGAGAAGGAAGAAGTAGCTTTTGGTTATTATCTTTTAAAGTTTGATCTTTACTTTTTACATGATGGAAGAAAATCTTAGATTTAGATGATCAAATCTCCATAATTGATCTATGAATGTTAGATGTTTTTTGTAGTTTTATCGCTTTGATTAATAATATGTAATTAGCTCTATTTGTATCCATCATACCCAATAATCTTCTGTTTTTCTCAAAATAGAATTGTGCTAAAAACTAAAATAATCATCCAAAAATGTTGTCTGATCAGCTAGCTATCATTTGAATGTTGCTTATTTTGATTACCATTTTCGATTCCAGAACTTTAATCATTTTGATTGCCTACTACACTGACTTCTAGACGATCGTAATCTAGATGATTATGCGTAGAAATCAGACATTTTTATACTTTTTGAGCGATGCTAAACTGTCCAGCGATTCTTTTTTTGCATACGGTTGCAATCATATTCAAACAAACTAAATGATCGTCTTAGAACTTATCTCGGCACATGACTCGTTCATGGTTGAAGCAGAATTTGAGTTATTTGTCGTAATATGTCAGATTCTATGTTTAGTTGCATTCATTTAGAACTCTACATTCGTCTAATTTCTATTGTAAATTCAAACAAATCATCATTGTCTCTGGTTCTCTTCCTCCTCTACATTCTTTTTAGCAGTTCATCAGGCTGTTGAAGTTTTATTCAGAAGTGCTTTTCCCTTATAGACAGTAGGTTTACTAGCATTTGATCATTTCTTCTTCATTTTTGCTAAATTCTTAACATTTTTGCAGCTAGCTTAAAGCCAGTGAACATTCGAGATCTCGCAAGCAAACTAATTCAAATGAGTAGCATGTGCGAGCATCACAGTCTAAGAAATCGGAGAATTCTAAATTTTGAGCAACAACGACTGTAATAGCAGCAAATATGACTCCAAAGTTCATGGGAATGTGCATGATTGCAGATTTATGATACTTTATGATAAATTTCTTTTGATTAATTAGATTGATGGAATCAATTAATCAGTCATTGTATTTCAATTTGTCTTTTAAACGTGCTTCCAATGAAATTGACGTAAAAAGTATATCCAAATTGAATAATCAGATGGTAATCTATGAAGTATATTGGAGTTTGTTTTATTTAAAGATGAGTGTGATTTAAAACAAGAATATTTACGTAATACATGAAGCAAAAAAGATTGTTTTTAATTTCATATTATAAAAGCTAATCCTTTTAAATAGTTTAAATACTTAAATGATGGGGGGTTTACTTTTTTATTCTGAAGGATCTAAGAAAAAAGAAAAAAGATCAAAATCAGCCTTCTTTTTCATATTATCTTGGTAAGTTATTTTCATTTATCAAGACATAATAATAATCGTTTTTTCACTTTGTTTTGTTGTTTAATAATTATCAATCCTTTTTTTGAATACTTTATTAGTAAAAGACTATTCTTCAATTTGCTTTTAATCAAATCTTAACAAAATAGATTTTTTTTTTTGGGGGGAGAGCAAAATACCAAAAAAATAAGGAAAAGCAAAATCAAAGCTTGAAATGAATTAGATCAAAACCAGTTTGATAACAGTGATTTCTAGTTTCAACAAAGATGCTCTAAGGATAGAATGGAAATATCCCAAATGATCCTGGTAGCTCTGGAAAACATCTTAGCTTAGAGAGAAAAAAGTCAAATAATGGTCTCAGCAAATCCATTTTTACTCAACAGAAATAATAAGCGAAGAAACTCAGCTTTACAGAAAAAATGTGGGGAGTACTTATCAGACCATCTAATCGTGTCCAGTATGATGTTTCTATGCTAGGTAAGGGATTCGTTTTGTCTCATTGTTGATAGGTATGCTATTGAGTTTTTCATTTATTTTTACTGAAAAACATAGGTCCTAAATGTTTTTTACTGAGCGGTAAAGTCATGGGAAGAAGAGAGGATTTTCAAGTGAAAAACTCAAGGGGATTTTTGTTAGAATGCTCTTACTTTGAGCCAGCTGATACATCCGATAAAAGGCGCCCATGTTTGCTGTATCTCCATGGGAATGCATCATCTAGACTAGAAGGGCTTTAATTACTTGGGAGTAGTCTTCCTTATGGCTTATCATTGCTATTGATGGATTTCGCAGGATGTGGAATATCTCAAGGAGAATATATTTCAATGAGTTATTACGAAAAAGATGATGCTAAACTTGTCATGGATTATGTAAGAAAATGGAAAGATGTAAGTGAATTTGGAATATGGGGTCGATCAATGGGAGCAGCTACAGGATTGATGACTGCTTTATAAGTCGATGAATCGATTAGATACGTTGTCGTGGACAGCTGTTTTTTGAGTGTACAAAGACTGTGCAATGAAGTAGTTCGCAGTAAGATTTGTCTGCCTTCTTGTATGATCGATTGTGCGTTTGGATATGTTCGAAAATAAGTAAAACAAAAAGCCGAATTCGATTTATAATAGTGTGATATTCTACAGGCCGTAATCAACAGCAGAAAGAGGACTAATTTGCCATCGATATTATTCCTAGCCGCGAAAGATGATGCATTGGTAAAATGCAGTCATTCTTAGCAATTGTTTTCTGCTTACAGTGGAGCGAAATAAATTAATATTTTCGAAGGCACTCATAACTCAAAGCGACCTAGAGAAATACTAGAATAAGTAGCAATGTTCTTCTATGAAGGGCTTTTCGATGAGTTTGCAATGACTAACTTCAGTCCTAATAAAATAGAAGCAGAACCTTTGCTGTTTTTTACTCTCAGAAAAGCATGCGATGATTCAAGTAAAGCAAACGAAGAAGAAGATTAACGTGAATAATAACAAGAAAAAGACAGAAATATTGATAAGAAAGAGCAGCACTCGATAAAACTAGAATTCAAGAAAAAACGAAGAGGCGTGGAGGATTCTCCTTCGTCAAGTTAGCCTTTTTCGGGGAAATCTAAGCTAGCAGAACTTTCATAATTTGTTGTTTCTTCTTAAGCAAGGATAACTTCACATTTCCAATAATCTAATAATGGTAATAGCATCTAAAGGGAAAGTGTAAAATAGAGTCAAGGAGATGGCCTAAAGGATGATAAAAATGAAGATTTTTTGTCTCGAAAAATAAAAATTAATCCAAAATAAAACGAGAATAATCAGATTTTACCTGCTGATTCTGATTCATCGTAATCTTCATTTAGCGACCGTTCAATATGTCGAGCTGCTGACCCTTCGAAATGCAAATGCAACAAGCGAAAGAGAAAGACACAAAGCACATAATTCTTAGCAATTAACGTTGTCAGAAATCCTCGCAAAGATACAGCGAGAACAGTGGCAACTACAACGAATTAGCCAAGAGAAATATTTGCTTCAGAAAGCAGTCCTCGTTCTCAAGCCAAAGCAGATAATTTTGGATCTAATAATCTACTTTTCTCGCAGCCTGCGAAAATCAATTTAAGCACATTTTCAAATGTTTTCAGTGAATCACCTTAGCTGGTGAATCAAGTCACCTCACCAGGAAGAGACAAAAATGTTAATGAATAACCAATTTTCTTGAATTCAGAAGATTAAACTAATAAACAAGCAGTGAAGTCACCTGAAAAGCAACAACAGAAACCATTTATGTACTTAGATTTATAAAACTAAAGCAATCAAACACCTCTAAAATCACCTGATAAACAATCAAATAACCCCACTCAATTAGGGCAATTAATGAGGTTAACGCATTCATAATCTAAATCAGTTGTCATTCATAAAAAAAATGAAGAAAATCTAGAAGATTGTCCAACATTTGAAGAACAATAGAACAGTGAGGAAATAATAAAATCGCATGATGCAACTTCATCTACGAGCATAAAAGTTAATGGGAAATTGCAAGACAATCTAAACAAAAAGCAAAGTTTAATTAAAAGAAACTAAGTTAAGCGATATTCTAGTGCAAATAATCAAAACAGTAGTTTATTTCATCCAAACAACAATTCTGTTTAAACAAATTCAAGTATTATTCTTCCAAATATCAATAAAAATGGGAAAGAAGATATGAATTGCGAGATTTTTCAGGTAGATGATCCCTGCATGTTCCTTAAACCAGATGGGACAATTGAGTCAGATGCGTTTTTAAACTCACAAAAGAACGTTATATAATAACCAGAATTATCTCCATAAATCCTCCCTTAAAGCTCAAATTCAGAGACCACAGTGCTGGTTAATTTTTGAGGAAAAAAAAGTGGTTTCTTTCTTGTTTTTTGTTTAGTTTTTTATTCCTTCTAAGTTTCCTAGTCTCTTTCAACTTTTAGATTAATGAAAAAGGTCTTCTCTTTCATTTTAATTTTCAATGATATTTCATTTAATAATTGAATTGATTTTAAGTTGTTTTTTTTTATCAATCAAATGATTTCTCTTCTATTGAAATAACGCTTCAAAAATATTCGTTTTACAGTTCACATATTTTTATTGTTTTCTTTAAGATTGCTTTGCATATCAAAGAGTTTAAAGATAATTACAAGCAAAAGAGCAAAAGCCACTGTAATTATTCACATTTTACTCTATTAATATTATCTTTAGTTTGTTTGTTTAAATCCAGAAGGTCTCAAAAGAAACTTTCTTTATTTAACCAGCGAAATCAATCAGCTCTACTGCCATTAGACTGCTCCCCAGAAGGATGTTTGTTATTTCCTAAAATTTATTCATAACAAATAATTCAATAAAAAATATTTAAAATGGAAAACAATTAAAGTTCTTGAAAAAAAGGAAGAAAAAGAAGCTTAAAAAACAATTCATCATATGCTTTCAACTGATTAAGCATCAAAAAAAATTTGAAAATTCCTTTTCATTTTTGATCAAACAAAAAAACATGGGAAGGTATAATAACTGCCTCTATTGTAAAAAAATTTTCCTTTGAATGATTCAGAGGACTTAACTATTACTAAAAATAACTCATCAGCCACTCCTTTAAATGCTAAATTATTTGAGTTTAATTAAACCTTCTTATTATATAAATAAAGGACTAGAACGCATAATGGTCAACACGTTTAGGCTGCTTGAACAATTGAATATGCTTGTTAATAATTAATGAAAATTACATTGCAAAAAAAAAAAAAAAAACTAATCCAAAAAAATAACTTAATAATGGCATTAAAATCCATAAGTCTGAGAAGATATCCATTGTTTATTCTTCTATTTGTAATCATGCATTGCCAAGAAATGCAAATTGAAGCTAGCATGGACATAAGTGATGTAGAAACTAGCTCATTAAATAATTTTGCTAAAGAACTGAAAAAATAATAAGATTTTCTGAATTAATAGATAGCTTCTGAAATGGCTATTTATAATAATAGTAATTCCACTTAGTTAGACTACAATGATAAGAAGTTAATTCTTCAAGGTATAAATCATCTTTCTCTGAGACTCCAAAGGATCAACGACCTGATTGACTCTGCAACAAAAGAACTTGAAAGTAGATCATGAAATAGTCTAAAAATTTACAATCTTTTAAATGTGTTGTATTTACGTGTAGTTTTATTATGAAAGAAAAGGATATCTAAAAGTTTTATGAATCAAAAAAAATGTTCACATTTATTGAAGAATAAGCTTAATTTGCTTGTTTTTCGATTATCAATCAACATACAAATCATAAAGAACTTATGGCGAGGAGAATACCATTTGCTTTGCGATAACCTTATGGTACATTGTTATCTACATAAATTAAGCAAGAAATCTAAATATCCACTGTACATCGATATGATTCATGATTTGCTTAATAATAATCAAGCTCAATGGAGACAATATCATCCCATTTTCTATTCTTGATCGAAGAATTCCAAGTAAATCTTGTAAATTCATATTATTATTTAGAAGGCTTTTCAGATTCACAGCAACATCCCATTGATTTGAATATATTTTGACAGAATGCTGTTAGCATATCAGCGGATACTATTTTTATTTTAAAGTCAGTTTGTTGTTGTTGTTGGTGTTCAGTGAAAATTTGTTCATTTGTTTAAACAATTTATAAAGTAGAAAGCACTCTTAATGAGGCGAGAGACCATCCAAGAACTGCTCCAAGTATTCGTAATCTTTGAGATTGGGGAGAATTAAAAAATCGATGTGAATATTTCGAAGATATTTATGAGGTTACTTGAGAAAATACAGGGTTTCTTGTAGATCTGATTTGGTCACTATGCAGAAGGAATTGTATGTAAAAACAGCTTAGAGAAACTGTTTGGCGAAATATACCAGAAAGGAAGCTCCAAAAATGAAAGCGATCTTGCAGTGGATGGATTGTATTGTGTCGTAAGCATTTGAAGGTAACGGAGAAGAAGAATTTTCACTTGAGAAGATCGAATCAGTTCCAATCATGCACAGAAGTATGAAGTAGGTTAGATTGTTAAAGTAAGATAGAATGTATGCGTGTCTCTTGAATTAAAGTGATTTTTTGAGGCAAGAGGAATTAGAAACAAAGCATAATGAAGACAGTAATGTCAGGGTTAAATTTTTAGATGTTTACGGTGATTTCTTCTGTATAAAAAGGATAATTGTTTCTGTCAAAATGAGTAAGAAGTGCAAGTATCCTAAGTTAATGAATGTGCTGTCTTAAGTTATTAAAAAGAGGCTACTTTAAAGAAGGTATCCTGTGAATGGAATAGCTAAATTGACAAAGAATGTTCCCTTAGTTTTGAATATCATTTAGCAGCAAATTACTGCAATAAATATCAAAATAATATAATTTATGTAAGTTAGAGCTAAGTCCGTATCAGAAATGCTTGGATTTTATAAAATACCATTATCTGTGAAGTAGACAACCGTTTGGATTAACAGAAGCGGCAGTGATTTGAATATAAGCGCTATGGAATATAAATCACTTTTCTTAGGAAGTTGGTTTGAAAACAGAACATACAAGGTTCCTAGTTGAAAGATGTCAGAGATTAATGGAGTGTACTCCATTGGTTCGCTCATATTCGAGAACATTTATGCGATGAATATTAGAATCTTGTCGATACCAAATAAAACCCAGAAGAGCACAGGATATAAGATTTCGTCGGCTAGAATGAACTTTACGACTAGGTAAATGTTTAGGATGCTGCAAGAGTAGAACAGGATGGAAAACAAAAGAAGGTTTAGTCGTTTAATCATGATTTGTGAATGGGGTATTTTGTTGGAAATCAACTTGTGTGTGTGTATTTCTTTTAATAATTTTTCTTTTTATCTTTCTGGTGATGAAAAGGAGCTTTGAAACTGCGATTCTTCTCACAAAATTCAATTATTAATAAATTAGCTTTTCGATTTAATATGATTTGTTGGATAAAACAAACATGTTTGCTGTTGCTGATCTGTATTCTTTCAGATCCATTCTTTTTCAAGACATTTTTAATAATTCTAAATAAAAAAAGAATCGTCAATTGGAGGGTTGTTCTTCTATTTTTCTTGTAAGCTCAGGTAAATCAATGTAAGAAGCGTTGATAACTGCTGATGTGCTCTCGACTTTACCGTATCCGATTTGACTGTCATAGATAAACCAGTTTAAAGCTGGCATTTTATCCTCTTTTTGTTTAAAAATAGTAACCAAATTAGAATCAAGCAGTATTTGAGCTTAAAAACAAGCTCATATGTATGAAATATTAGTTACTTGCAATGACTTTGATGAATTCTTAACTTGCGACACTGCCGATAACAGAGTACACAGGGCAATGCTCGATACCGAAGAATTTAGCAAAGTTTGTGTAGAATTCTTTGCCATCGTCAGATTGGATTTTATTCTCAGCGAGATTCACTATCTTTTGCAATATCTAGTCGTTCTCAGCGCTATTCAGGTAAGGGTCATATTTGAAACCTTAATCCTCAGCTTTCTTCATCACTTTCCAACAAAATTACTATTAATTATTGATTTTTAGAATATGAAAATCTTCATAAAATTATCCAGTTTTTTATATGTGGGAAAATGTTACTTTGAATAGCGGAAAACACAGGTTTCGCTCCCTTTAGATTAGCTGTGTCAATCTCTCCAAAGCTACTTGAGTTAATCGTAGCCTTATGGAAATATTCATATCCAGGACTTTCTTTGATAAGCTTCCCACCGACAACTCTCATTTTCACAGATGTTGGTTTCTGTAGAGTGCATTCGAATGCAGATCCAAGTGATACATAGAAGAATCCATATAATCCACAGCAGAGAAGATTATAGTACGGGATATTGAATTCATGACTGAGTTTGTCATAAAGCGCTGTCTCTGCGAAACTAGCTACGGAAGAAGCAATGATGTTGAATTGATTCAGGAAATTCTTTTCGAATGGTGAAGAATTAGATGCGGAATCAGCACTTCCATCTTTTTTGCTTGAGTGAGTATCAAAGAATAGCTTGACATCGAATGACTAAAATAAGTCGATCCTCACCATAGGGTTCATGTCATTCAACTTCGCTTTGATCACCTCACCTCTCTAGCATCAAAGCAGCAAATCAGCATAAAACATCATTATTTTTTTACTAATCGTGTGGCATATTAACTCCCCTTCCCGTTCCTTTTTTTGAGAACATAAATTCATCATATTTTCTTACAATCTTTCCAAGATCTCTTGGCCCAATGAGGAAATTTGTCTCAACATCATCTTAGCTGATAATCTCGCTGTCAGCAATCGAAATGCTTGTCCCGCATAGAATCAAATTCTTAGCTAGCTCAGTGTTGACTCCATTCACTCCACACAATAGCACTCGTGCATTCAACAATCTAGCCAAAACAATCAAAAACATATTTTAAGCATATGCAATATCCATCATATTTTCATTTCTTCTCAACATTATTCCCTTCCATTTGTGAATTCAAGCACCATACCTCTTTTAAACTTCTACTCCAATGAACCTCTGCCTGTCATAGACTTGCAATTCTTCATTAGAAATCTCCTTTTCCTTAGGCTATGCTTCTGAGCCACTTCCTGCTTCTATTTCCATCTTTTTGTCAGTCATTCAATTGATGATTTATTCTTCTTTTTTTTCTTTGTAAATTGTGTGTGCAATAAATAATTATTTGTTTTTTGCTTAGTATTTTAAAAATCCCAAACTCAAACTCAACTAATCGCCAAAGCATTTAGCTTATCAAAGCACCTCAAATAGACCTTCTAATAAATTTCTTTCTTTTTCTCTTTCTTTTTCTCCCTCATCTCATAAGACCTTGATATGCATGTGGAGCAGAACATATACATTTTTAGAATATAGATTTCGAAAAAATAATACAAAACAATAGGTTATTATCAACTTAACAGTATCTCGCAGTAATCATCTTCTCCAGCGAAACTGATGAGTTTAAGCACTCTTCCTCGTTTAAGTAAAAGGATGTTTTAATTGATATTTAAAATAGAATCTTCTTCCGCTTGATTGAAAAATAATTACTTTTTTCTGAATTATTTTAGTTTAACTTTCATTCGTAAAGATCATAAAGAGCTTGACTTGGATTGAAACAGAGATTCTAAGCGAAATTTTTAAAGAAACCAACAACAGTCAGCAGCTGCATTTGAATATTAGATTCTGCTTTGAGAGTAATCGAATTCGCTCGAACAGTAATTTAATGATATCCGTAAGTTAACATTCTGTAGTTAAGCGCTGATGTGATTTATCTTAGCTGTACAGGAGCTAATTTCGATTCATCCGGATAGGCTATTATGTAATTTGGCATTTAATTGCTCGTTCTGAGAGTGCCCACAAGAAAATCATGTAAACTCAAATCAATATGGCAATAAATATCATATATTTTTATCAGCGGTGCATTATTCACATCTTTTATCTTCATGATCGGCTTGCGACTTGAAGCAAACACCAACGTTGTACTCACAAGCTGCTACAATGCTTCAGACACCTAGCTACCTCCTGACAGTGAGCGCACATCGATTTCGGAGATATTCGCTGATAAGTAGATTAACTGACTGTTGAGTTAAATGAATGCATTTAGGTTTCGTAATCCAATTTTTTTAGTGCAAAAAGCGCTATGCAGATGGTATTTATCTGATAGTACAAATATTAATTAGTTTATTATGAACGACCCTATCAAGACTACTAAGATCACTTAAGAATGAAAACGAAGGAAAGATAAAATGATCTTTTCGCTTCTTTCAGTAGTATCGGGGTCGTCGTTGTCGTATTGGATAAGTTACCCTGTTTGCATTTGTTCGGAAGAAACAAAGAAATCCACTAAGAACATTAAAAAACCATCGAAGGCTTGCAGGAATGCGTTGAATCGCAGCAGACTCATGGAATATAGCATTACTTCATTGGAGACGATGCTGTAATTTGCTCTTTATTATTCTTCCTCGTTATCATGATAATCATCGTCATCGTCGTCATCGTTTTAGTTTTCTTCTACATTATCATCAAGATTCTGGAGAATTATATTATTGTTATGGATGATTTAGTTCCCTCCTTCGACAAGGAGCAAACCAGGAGGATCATTCCCTAGATTCTAATTGTGGTTGTGTTGGAGATGATGTCCAAGCTAAGGGTTTAACTCAATGTGATGATTATTGTTAAGGAAATTCAACTGAATATTCTGATTAAAGTGAGGAATTGGGAATTGCTAATTAAGGATAAATTAATTGGGGTTCTAAGGGAGGAGATGCTAACCAGCTGGATGATTAATCACAGGTGCTTGCGCTGGGACTAGAACAACTAATTCATTGTTGTTAAGTTCAGGTAATAAAAGATTTTGGTTAGGTTAGGTTTTTGCACTTTGAATCAGCTGGAGTTCTTGTTGTTGTGGTGGTGGTAATTCTATGGCAGGGAGTTACTATTCGCTTCCAATGCACTTTAGTTCTTGATCTTTATGCTTCCTCCTGCTGTTTGTGAAATATTATTTGAGTGCTTTCCATCTGAATTCATAGAACGGTCCATGATCGATGCATATGAAGAAATTCAGTGCTAGCAGAGCATATCTCATTTGCCTTTTGACTTATGCTTAATCGTGCCTGAAGAAGAGGAAATTAAATAGGAGAGAGAAGAGCAGCTTGAAAATAAAGTAAACTAAAATCACAGGCTGACTTTGATTAGCAAGAATCAGCACTACCAGCCCTAGCAATCCCATTTGAAACACCCAACGGATCACAAACGATGATACCAAACGAAATTTCATGGATTACAATATCGTCATGGTCACTGTGCCTAACACCATCGCTACCATGACCATGAGCTAGCTAGAATGAGACAGTCTATTGTATAGTTTCTAAGCGACGAGCATGAAGAGCTAGCAATAAATGCCTAAAAATATTCTCAAGTAATATCCGAACATCAGCCATTCTAGTCTCTTTTCTCCTACAGGGATAGATATCGACCCAATTTCGAACAGATCCAAAACAATTTGCCACCATTTAACTTGCCTCCAGTTATATATGAAAAACGACTTTTAGATAACATAGAGAATTGCCTGTGCGATGAGATACTAGATTGTGATATTGCTAGAAATGCTGAAGGAAACTGCGTCGTTGTAGACAAGCAAAACTGCTAGCAGCACTTGGACTAAGCGGTCCATTTTACCAATCCGGCCTTGATCGGTCTCCATCATGACCAGCAGTACAGTTTTTTTTCAGGAGGGAGGAATTTGTTTGTTTTTAATTATGTGATGTTTGACTTATCCCCGTGTGGAGTCTCTTCATCGATTTAGTGTAATCAAAAACAGTAAGATCTCATTTAAGTAATTTTAGATGAAAAATCTAAAAAAAAAGCTAGAATGTGTATGTGAGTTAGTAAAAAAAAGAAGATTATATACTTTGGATGTTATTTTTTCAAAGTAGAACAAGCTTAATGCTAGTGAAAACTAGAGCTATTTTATTGTTGTGCTTCTGAAACTGATTTTGTTCGAGCTAGCAAGTATCATTTCATTATTTATTAATGTAATTATCAAGGAAAATCCAGGTTTTTGATTTTTGTAAAAATATTTAGATTAATTTCATAAATTGATAAATGGATGGAAAAAGAATATCAAAAAATGTAAACTAGAGCAGTGCTTAAAATGAAGAGGAAGATAAGACCAAACAATAATTATATGATTATACTTTAGAGACTGAAGCGGATGTTGTGTATTGTCTGCGATAATTAATTTGGAAGTTGTTAAGGAGCAACTAGATAAACAAATAGAGGAAGAAATGAATAATTTTCAAAGGAAATTCAATGAACCTTTAAGCAGAAAGAGGAAAAAAGAATAGTATTTAAATAGAGAGACATTTATAGCTGATATGTCAGTTTTATGCTTGAAAAAGAAGATAAAGAAAAATGGAGAAGAAATCAACTTTTGTAATTAGAATGTAAAACCAATTGAATCCAAGAGTTTAAGAATTATCTCAGTAATCTCTTCTATCTTTTAAAAACATTGTGTGTTTTCCCTCTCCGATTTAGAAAAATCCCCTTTATGTTATACTGTTTAAAAAGAAATTTTACTTGGTTATGTGATGATTTCAGACTTGTAATTTTCTTAATCAAAGTAAACCCTTTATCCAAAACTGTGTAAAACGTTATTAATTCTGACGATGTATTGAATGTTCTGGAATTAAAGGGAAAATTCCAAGTGTTGTCCATTTGTAAATCCAGCTGTAAAAGAAGTTTGAAAAATAAGTAAACAAGAGTTAAAATAAAAAAGCTAATCTCATTATTGATAAAGATTATGTTGTTATTCAGAAAGATGCCTTAAGATAAGCAAAGAATATTTATTGGGTAAGAGAAGAAACCATTTATGATTGACTAATCGTTTAAACAATGAATTATTTTTAGTTTGAAGAGGATTATTTGTTAGAATTATAATAAATTTGTCAATTAAATTAACAGTGAAAAAAGTCAAGAAACAATAATAATAATAATAATAATAATAATAAAATTGATCATTTCATCTATTTCTTCTAATCCAACATTAGTTTCAATTATCTTTATTATACTTTAATCTTGCAGATTTGTCTATACTTCTTTCCTTGTTATTATGCCATCCATTTCGCTCAATCAAAAATATTAGAAAAGTACTTCGAAAGCTGCTACATTCGAGAGCTTATTATTTTTGTAAAAATATTGCAATGTATTAGCAAAGTAAAGTTGGAAAATCAGAAGCTCATTAATAAAAAAACCTAAAAATCTTTTATAAAATATCATTTTGATTCATTTATTCGCAATTCATTAAGAATTCTGGAGTGAATTAGATGATTTTTGATGCTGAAATGGATGAATCAATGATAAATTATGATTAACTCAAACATCTTCTTTTTTGTTGTTGACTTCTTTATTATTTCGAAACAGTCCGTAAAGATATTGAATCAATCGATATATTTCAATGTTTGTTAATTGATACTTATTCTTATTTTGATTCTATGTTTTTATCTTATTTGTTTCATTGAAATAACTTGCTTTTTTAATAAATTCCTAAAATAATCTCCTTCATTCATAATAATTCCAACATCACAACATTCAAACAAGTAAACAAATCAAGGATATTATCTAGTCTATTAATTTTCATTTCATTCTTTTCTCCTTTAGATCTCTGTGTTGACATATTACAGTAGAATATTAATTGTTTTCAATTTCTAGGATTGATGATTTATTTCCTACTGTTAGGCTCTGATTTATTCCGGTGTAATCTAGTTGTAGATGACTAAGGTGTTATGATTGATCATCAATTATTATAGTTTCTCTTGAGCTAGGAATTGTTGATTGTTAAGTTTACCTAGAAAAACTTCTAGCTCATTCATATCATATAAGCCTATTTTAGTTGGATTGACTTGTAAGATTATAGTGTCATCTGTTTCCTCCTGGCAATGAACACCCTCCAAAAGGATGAAACACGTAACAGACATTAACAACGCAAGTAATTGAATCCTTCTTTGAAGAATCATTGGTAGTTTTAAGGTTTATTTGATTTTTTTATTAGTTTATGTTTAGTATTTTGTTATGAAAGTTTATTATGAATTCATCAAAAGTTGATTCTCATTTAAGTCAAGAACTGAATGCAGTTTGCTGTTAAAGACATTTCTAAAATTAGATTGAATTGCTATTACTATCTTAAAAATGGGGATTATTTTAAGATCCCTTGTAATAAACAGTATTAATAAAATAAGAATAATTTGATTTTGTATGATTCATTTATTTATCTGATCACACGTAAGGGGAACAACAGAGTTCATTCAATGAACAGTTATACCCGATAAAGGGTGTTTTTTTATCCTTCGATTAGAGCAGATATTTGCTAGTACTAAAGTTAATCTAAGAATCATTAAACTTTAGTCTAGACAATGAGTGGGAGTTGGAAAATATGAGTTGTACTTAAGGTGTTATTTTCTTAGGTTGTTTAAAATGAGCTTTGAGCAAGAACCAAGTTCTAAAAGTAGCATTGTTAACCTAAGGAGCTTGAGAAATATGGAAAATGTTGAGGGATGAAATTCATTAAAGAATATGCTCATTTCTTTTAGCAATATAATTGAAAAAAAAAAGAAGATTTGCTTTTTTGAGAACTTGATTAAATTAAAAAAAATGCAAGAATAGCAAAATGTATTTGGGGTGGGGGATAAGGATGAATGTTGATAAAAAGAAACCAAATAAATTCTAGCTCTGGAGAAGCTATTAATAGTAAAATACAAGGCATATTTGCTTTATTAATTATGGAGAACTTCCAAGGTCCAAAAACTTAACATCCAAATTCAACTGACTGATTCCTGATAATAATCCCTCTAGATTGTGTGGAGAAAATAATTTTTCAATCCTTTTATGGATATTTTACGGGATTGAATATGCTTCAAAAAGTAAGTGAGTATGGCAAGAATTTAGATTATTCTTTTTGAAAAAATATTTTTGTTATTCTGCTCGATATTAGCATATTTCCACACGTGTAATGATAACTCTTCAATTTTTTAATTTAGAAATGAATTAAAAGTGTATTGAGTTGCTAATGTTATCCCCTTTGTGTGTTTCTGTAATTTTTTGTTTGCTATTTCTTTTTTGTTCTGTGATAATATGAATTGAGATCAATGAGAAGTATTAATAAACGTTGACTTCATAAAAAATAAAGCGAACACAAATTGCTAATTCTTCTAGCAAAAACAAATCCCATTTGCTGGGATGTTATCATTACTGATTCTTAACATGAATAGATTATTTCTTCTTTTGAATGACTGAAAGCAGCGAATCTAATTGATTTCTAAGATCCATCAGCTAGTTTTCGTTATTTGTTTTCGAAGAAGAAGACGATGAAGGCGTAATCATGTCTTCTTCGCTTTCTAAATCGCTTCTAACCATTGAATTCTGTTTCTTCTTGATCGATTTATTGAATTGCTTACTGTTATATTGATAGCTATCTTATTCGTAAATAAACGCAGATGATTTAGCTGATTAACTTGGCGGTTGCATTGCTTATTGCTGTGTTTTTCGTAGTTGTTCTTGCTTTTGTTGGATTTATTATTATTGCATACCAGATTCTCCCATCCCTTGAGAGTATCCAGTGCTCTAAGAATTCTTTTTGATCTGTTGCTACAGGTAATTCTAGAATTAAGGTGCTTTTTACTCAAGTTAGTTACTTTACTGCGGTGAAGGACTATCTAATTTATCGTTCCTTTCATGAACGAAATTCTACATTAACTATGTAGATTTATAGGTATTTTGTGGGTAGAACTGTGAAGATGAAGACGAAAAGGACGATGAAGATCCTGAGTCATTGAAAATACCTTTACTTATCGATTTAAAAGGTTATTTGAATGGCTCCCAAGATTTTGAAGTTTATGAGATGAACTTCTATTATTACAATTATTGTTATAATTTCTGATATTTTGCTTGCTAATTCTGCTATGGAATGCCAACAACAGGTGAGCATGAATCCTCAACTAGCTCATCAACGGAGTTATTCTCCATTTTATCATCTTACTGCTATTAGAACATTCTATTATTCTTATAATTAACATTTGAATTATTTCGAATACTCCAACTGCTGCTGCTGATACTGCTAATCCCTGCATCTTCCATCGAATTACCTTTCATGCCCAATGCCGGTTTGATTTATCTGTGATTGATACCAAAGATTGGCTTCTAGAAAAGTTAATTACTATTGGTGTTACTGCTGCTACTCACACTATTATTGTTGGATTCACTCTAGAAATGATTATTCAGGAAGTTATGCACGATTGGAGTCGTTTTATTATTCGATGGTTAGCTGATTTCAGAAGAAGACGGTGAGAGACTGCTGTGATCACTGCTGATGGAGAAACTAGACTTACTGTAGTCCGTGCCTTACGAAGTCTTGGAGTCTGTCTGTGAAGAATTTGAGTTATTGTTGTTGCTGCTGCTCTACAGATTGCTGGAAGATAGATTGCCGTCAATCGAGGAGTTTTACAGCAGAATACCCGCTTACTGAAGTCTACTTTAGTTTTGCATGAATTTCTAGAAAAATGTTGTTGGCTGCTGTAAAACAGGAGAAGCACTCGTGTCACTAGCAGTGTCAGTGTTGGGTTTAAGTTGTTTGGAAGGCAGCTATCCGTTCAGGAACGAATAAGGCTATGGGGTATTGTATGATGATCGTTTTCCACTGAGCATGTTTGCGGAGAAATTTAAAGGAGGAACGGATGCTTTAGAATAACTTTCCTTTGACTCAATGGAGTCTTTGGAAATACTCAGCTAAGGTGTAATTAACCCATCAGAGTCGAGTCCAGATGGCTTAGATAGATTTAAAAATGTTTGTTGTTGTTGCTTTAACGATTGATTAAACCCTAAAAGATGATTATTTTCCTTATTATTGTAAATGCTAATAGCGATATTATCATTGTTATTAGTGTATTTGTTGATTTATGTGTCTTGATTAGAATTGAATTTGTATGGGTTATTGAATTGAATTGGCTGGATGGAAGGTGAAGAGCTAGGAGGGCTAATTGAAACACTTCGCGAATATTCGATTTCCTCATCCATATCCATCTATTGTGGATGGGTGTTATCGGTATTCTTATCGACACTGCTGTCGTTGTTGTTGTTATTGCTTTGCGAGATGGAAAAGGATGTTTTAAATGTGGATGGTTTGATATTTTCAAGAATCGAAGCGAATTCAAGTAATCGCTAACGATTTTTATCGATTGATCCAGGGGAAACAGAGGATACGGAGATGTTCGATGATAAAGGATGGGAGTATTCGGATTGAATTGATTATTTGGAGATCGATGAAACGGAAGAAAGTGCCGGAGGACGATTGATAAATTTTGCAGCAATTCTAGGGTCTTGTGAAGGAGTTGCTCCGTCGAAAGGACTGACAACACCGTATTTTCTGTGAGATTCCAAGTCATCGTATGAGTTGTTGAGATTGTGACTAAGATCGCTGTTGTTGTCACTTTAGTCATCAGGATAATTCTTGTTAAGATTGTTAAGATCGCTATTAGGAAACGCATTGTCGATCGCTTCGAGCTGTAGAGAATAATCGTTAATGCCTTCGCATTCAGGATTATCTAACTCAGTCATATCAGAGAAATGGACACTGCGTTTCTTCATTGATTGCTCTTCGTCTCCGCTTTTCTCCCTCGGGAAAGGGATGTCAAGGTCAATGGCATTACGTTCACGGATACGAAGTTTGATGTCGTCAAGTTTCTTGAGGGAAGGCTTAACAGTTCTCTTCCCGTCTAATCTACGCAAGAAAAAGGCTTCAACTTCGTCCTTCTTCACCTGAGAAAATATTAAAAGTTAAAAAACACATAAAAAACCATTTGATTGCTAATGCAAACGTAGTTAAAGGTTTTTACTTAATCAATGGGTGTCTTTATGGAGGAAGGTTTCTTAAATATTGACATTTTCCCTTCAGGTTCTTTCCACTTTCTCTTGACTTCTCTTTCCCTCTGCTCATCTGGCTTCAAGAGAATATTCAGCACGCTGAATTCATTTTATGATCCATCGAGTTCTTCTTTGAATGGAACGTACGTGCGCAACACAGTATCCTTCCTGTATCTCGGCAATGGTTTCTTGAATTGCGGTTTTGAGGTCGCACTTTTTTGCTGTTATTATGCTTTCTACCCATTATCTTGTTCATTGTTGAGTTTATTATTATAATCTTCTAATGTCTGTATCTACTTGATTCTTGGAATCGTTGTCATCTATTCCGTTGAGAGTCCAGATGGCTTAAACACCAACGCAAAACAGAGTTCAGAAGGTGTAGCTGCGAATTTCTTGAAGAGTCTACCGTTTTGATGGTCTCTCTCGAATAATCTCTTGTGGAAAAAATATAATTTAGTTGATACTGACCATTGTGCTGTGCCAACTCGGTCTCTATCGTGCAGATCCTACGCAATTGCATCTAAAACGTTCTGCTAATCGAGATTTTCAATTTCACCGAATAGCGTCAAAACACTCTAACTTCGATATGTTCTCAATAAAAACTCCTTCGCTTCTCGGCTCTCGCATTCTCCAGATTATTTAATGTGCTCCGTCTGCAAGGCAGGACACTCAACAATGACACTCTCGCGCTCTATCACAATGGCAAGAACCTTCAAACTCGTACTTTTCAATTCGAAATCACCTGAAAACAGCACGCACTTCTTTTTAGTTTCTTCCGCTACCGTTTCAGGATCATAATGACCTGCTAGCATGCATTGAATGTTGTTCTAAGTCAACTCATCATCGTCCTGACCCTCATTTGGATTAAACATAATATGTTTGATCTTGTTTGCCTTAGTTTTCCTAGCTCTCATTAATCCTAAACAGAATTCCACAAACCCATCCATTTCCTCTTCTTTTATAGGATCAATTAACGTCTTTGCAATCTGTCCTTTTCCAACACCTTTGATGTACTTCAATACCGATGGATGGGATGCAATCAAATCCTATTCATATTCTTCTTCGTCTTCAGATGAAAATTCACCTTCACCTTCATTTCCAGGAATAGTACTGCCATCACTCTTCTTCCCTGAAAGTCTCCCAGCACTCTTCTTACTTACACTAACGGAATCTTTGTTTTTCTCTTTGTCTTTATCTTTATCTTTGTCTTTTACGCTGAGTGTCTTCTCAATATCTTACGGTATCTCTTCACCGCCGATTCTTCGTAACTCCGCTTGGAGCTTCCTGAACTATTAGAGAGTATCTTTGCTTTACATGAGTTATCGTAGCTCTTTCTCATGTGGATCATGGTTATCTGTATTGCTGAATCCTTCCGATAGACTCAAGTATTCTAAATGATCGATGATTTTCTTTGAATAAATTCTTTTTCTTTTTTCCTCAGCAATCTTTTAAGCATTCAATGCTATTTCTTTATTCGTTTGAAGGACTAATGTTTGCGGTCCAGCATTACTACCAATAATACCATTAGGATTACTAACCCCAAGAACCTTATCTTTCTTTTATTGCTCATTGATCAACTCTGCATTATTCTTATGTCTCTCTTTTTTCTCTGTTACTAACTGTTACAGAGCTGTGTAGCGCAATTTCGTCATTATAACAAGTGTATTGAAACTGAACGCCGCTCTCCTGTATTACTCAGAAGAATAAAAATCTGTTTTAATATGTTCAACTAAAAGGAGCATAATCTCAATGATTTCAGAAGGTGTTTTCGTTTAGGCTACTCGTTTCGCCATAAACAGCGCAGTATTCTCAAGCAAACCTCTATCGACATCCATATAGAATGGATTCTAAAGTAAACTCGTTAGCATTCTCTTCACAATATGTTTAGATTTCTTATCAACTACTCTGAATCCACCTTTTATCATCATACACTCGATTCGATCATCAAGACTAATAGAATTATCACTTAGTATTTACCTAGCCACTGCAGCAGCTGCTTGTACATTAGTGATTTTAGTTAATTATCCTCCAAACATTGTATTCCTCAAATTTTTATTCATAATCGAAGCCACACCAGCACTGATTATGCCGACTCCTTTTCCTCCTCCAATCACATTGTATTATTGATATTACGATGGTGGTGGTTGAGCTTGCTGTTACTAAGGATTCCTCAGTCCAACATTACTGCTTTTGTGTGTATCATTTGGTTTAGGAAAATTCTTTGTTTTAGCTAAATACTACTCGATTTATTTTTATTTGATAATTTCTTGTTAATCGCTAGTTTTCTTAGCATGGTCTTCTTTGAGTTACAACGCGATCTTGTGCTCAATGAGAATATCCATTAAATCGACGCATCCAATGCGGTAGATGAAATCATTCTCAGCTTTGTCAATTTCTGAAAGTCTGGAAATATTTCTAATTTCTCTGACTCTCGCTGTAACGGCCTCCCACCATTTCTCCAGTTCGTCTCTGCAAGCTTTGAGAATGCCTAGTCTCACGACATTTCCTTCAGCGACGATTTCATCTTGAATTGATTTCATGAATTAGTGGAATTCCGTCTCAAAGTCAATTGCAGGTTAGGATATTGATTATTTATCAGGAGAGATTTAAGTTTATTCTTCTTCTTCGATGTGCTCTGTTTACTGCTTTTTTTCTTATTATGTTAGTGATTTCTTCCCTTCAGATGATTTTCCCTCTTCTGCGTTCTGTTCATCTTCTTCAATAACGATAACATTTTCATCTTTAGATTGCTGCTATTACTTCTCAATTCTAGATTTATTATCTTTATCTTCTTCAATTTACATTTTCTGCGTGTTCTTATCAGAATACATCTACTTAAACAGTTCTATATTAAACAAAGGTACCTTTTCCATGGTATTTTTCTAAGAATGGAACTTATCATCGAGTTCCTATAATTGCTAAAGAAGCTACTTGAAAGTCTAGTACGTTAACCCAGTGAGTTATCTTCTATTCTTCCAGTTATTATAAATACAAATCGAGATCAAAACGAGTACTTTATGCTTCAGCAGCACAACCTTTTCTTTGTTTTAAAAGCATGCTTTAACTCCCAAAAGACTTTGCATTAATTCTATTAAATCTTCATAATCTTCCCAACAATATTACAGTTTTTCTTAAAAGTCAATCACACTTTCTTCAATCAGCTTATTATCAGCGATAAGCAGCTCAATATCTTAGATTTGTATAGTCTGAGTGTTGTACTGCTAAATCAATTTTTCAACATCAAGATTTCCATAACTCTTCGCTGATCTGCCTAGTTACCCAGCTAAATGCAGTTTCTTCTCCAGCATAGATCTCCCTGGCTCTATAATCAAGCAACTTGCCTTCATCTGATCCATCAAATCAATTACCTTCTTCATGCTAACTTTGTTATTCAAATTCTTTGAGCCTCCTTCGATAATCCGCAATTCCATCATGATTTTATCTCTGTTTTGCTTCATCTTGTTCACTTTTGATTTTTCGATCAAGCAATTGATGCAGCTGTTCTGCAAGGACGTAATGATTTCATCTAATCGCTCACAGGTCATCGGTGTCTTATTGCAAGTGCTTAGTTCTTATTTAATCTGATCAGCTTCTTTGATTTGTCTGGCAAATTCATTCCTTCCTTCGAAAGATTTCACGACGAAATTATCACTCTCTTCGAATTTTTGGATTTCATTTTGCAATTCCTAAGCTCTTGTTAAGCTCATCGACCCTTTATTGGTTTCATCAAGTGCTTCCTTGACTTTCAGCACCATCTCAAGTCCTTGAACATTGCTCTCATATTTAGTCCACTCGAAAAGGCTGGATGCCCTATTGAATAAAGAAACAAAAAGAGTGTAAATTATAAAATAAATCTTAGTTTTATTTGACAATATTTTAGTTGTTGCTGTTGTGTTTACATGATATCCTTGAGCGTTTGAATGTCTTTTTTGAATACGTTTAGATTAAGGGATTGCTCATTGAGTCTGTGCGTCCAATTCTTGTAGAGTTTGAGTATCTGCATTTCTTACTAATGATGGTCTTACAAGAAGAGTTCAACTTCCTCAATATTATTGTCTAAGTTAATGTATTAATTCAGATCTTTGAACGTATCTGACAACTCCGTGAAGATCTCTACGCTTAGCTTCTTGTTGTTGGATGAGACTTTCGTTGATAATTTGATTCTGTTCAATGTTGCATTTGCATTTTTGACTGCAGTTATTCGCATGTTTATGTCTTAAATCAGTCTGTTCTACGAAGGCTAGAGCTACTGTTGTGTTTGCTCTTGCAAAATAGTCTGCAGCTCATCGATAGTGTTGACTCTTTTCTCAAGAATCCCCTTTGCTGCAACTGACCACCCGATGGATTCGATTGTCTTTTCGATTTGTTGCTGCTTCGCTTTCACCTCGATTTTAAGACAATACGGAACTTACGAATATTTTTTACTTAATTCTGTGAGATTCTCTTTAAGAACCTTCAATTCAGAAGCGCATAATTGACTTATTCTACGCTCCTCTAAATCATCGGAGATACTTTCGTAGCTGCAAACATAATTGCTATATTTATTTCCCATATTCGTCAGCTCAGAGACTTTGTTTTTAACCGAAACACTTCCTTGAGGCGCTGATTTTATGATCTCTTATAACTTGCTATACGATAACTGCAAGCTAAGTGTCGAATTGGAATCAACTATTTCACTTGCTCTCTTCACCCAAATCGCAGAATTCAAGCTGTCCTCAATTTTCTCGCATATTTTCTTCATAATCACATGCACACTCGCAAAAACTACTTTAATAGGAATCTTCTCGATCTACTCCATTAAACTCAATAATTCCACATATATGCTGTTCAATATTTAGCTTTCCATATCCTCCCCAAGGTCAAAGTTATTCTAGATTAAAAGCATGAGTTCTTAGCTAAACGATAACTTTTTTTCTTGAATCCTATTCATTTTGCCATTGCTTCCGTTGCGATTACTATCTAGTTTCTTCACTTTGCTGATCTCGATTGCACTCAATAACTTCCTAAACAACTACCCTAGGCATGCTAAACTTCGTAGAATCTACTCCTCGGATTTCAAAATCAACTTGTGTTCCTTGATTTGCAAGATCATGATATCTGCGCGATTTATCATATCTCCTAGGAAACTAGTCTTATGCATACGCCCTTCTATGTCAGCTATTTTGAGCTCAGCGCACATTTCAACAGTTTCCGATTGTATTTCCTTGCCGATGTTGAGTTTGCTACTTAAATCGATTAGTAAATTCGTATCAATCTACCCACTTTCGTTGATGTTTTCTTCGAGAGCAATTTCAAGCTCTTCGGGAGTAGCCATTTCCTCCAAGCATTTCCGTAAGACAGCTGTGTTATTATTCTTGATATTACTGCTGTCAAATGCGCTAACAAAGATGCTTTTCTTCCCTGAAGAATTGTGGAATGCATCTCTTCGGTCAGTTCGATCAAGATAATGATATCTTTCGTTCTCTGCAGTGGACGCAAACATCTTTTTATCTGAAATAAACGCATCCTTCTTATGAGATGAGTGAAAGATCTCTTGCTCCATAGGGATTTTACCTTTTGCAAAGAGATAATAATAATTTTCTTAAATTTTATTGCGGGATTTCTTAATAATAACTTTTAGCGCGTGTTCTTTTTCAAATTCGTAGTTTGATTTTAAATTGTAAATTGCCACCAAAATAGGCCTTTGTTTCAGGATTCCCTAGAAGCATATGAGGCACAGATGGTATATGTGATAAGAAAATTGGATGTCGATGGTGTATTTCTTAGAAAAAGAGCATTTTAAAGGGTTATTAATAGTGTTTTACAAATAGGATTAATCGTTATTAAAAAAAGAGACGAAATCTCATGTGAAATCAATTACAAATAAAGGACAATCTTAAGCATTGGTAAGGGAGGGTCCTTCGTAGAAGATCTTGCGTTTAAAGAATTAAAAAAAGCGGGAAATATTAAGGGAACGGGGGGGAATATTAGTAAATTTATTTTCAAATTTAATAATTTCGCGTACTTTTTTATCCCTCTCTCTTGCATCTCCCGCATTTTTGAACATAGCCACTTAATATTGCATTTCCTCCAATGCAATGAGCTCAATTAACCATCTAATCAGATTCCAGATTATTGATATTTTAGAGTACTTTTAATTCTTTTTCAATTGTTCACACAATCTGTTTATATAATTTGCAAGCACAGAATGAACGAAAACCATTCTTATCTTTTGGGTAAAAAGTTAACTTTGAGAAGAAATTTAAATGTAAACCTGAGTTAAGTGCAAGAATATTGTGAAACAACTTATAAATTATTATTTTAGGAACTATTCAGTGAATTTTTCAAGCAATAAAAAAGATGATCCCAAAGAATGAAACAGAAAAAAACATGAGAGATTCATCAGCAATATTAATGTTTGTTGCAAGGGATTGATTCTTTTGAGTGATTTAACTTTGAGATATTGATTTTGTTTAAAGATCAAGAATATAAGAAAAAAGAAGAATTCCAATTAAATTGATAGATTCATTGATTTGAAATTACAGTTTCTATTCTATTTATCAATAGATCACACAACATTGGTAATTTAAATAAAATTATTAAAAGCTGATAAGCATACTTTTAAATACAGTTAGACCAAAGAAAGAAACAGAGAGAAACAGATAGGTTAAGAGATGATACAACTGCAACATCGTTACAAGCTTCGCGTAGAAAGCATGAGTGCATCGAGTTTCTGCTTTTTCTTATAATTTTGGTCTTCCATATACTCTTTGTTGCTGGTTACGAGTCACTTAAGACCATCACTTTATACTTCTTAGTTCATCAATTCTCCTTTTAACACCTGTTCCGATCACTACTCCTATAATTCTACTGAATCCTTAGTTGAGTCACCCACTTAAAGCTAGAACTAACTAGATTACTATCATTGTCAGATTTCATTAACTCGAAAAGACTACAACATAGAGGATGCATTCCTTCTCAGAATCATAGCTATCCCAAGAGAGGAGGAAAATGATCATCATGTAATTCTTCCTTTGAATATCACAGTTACATAGCTTGTTCTAGATTCATCAGAAGACAATGCTATGATATCTACATCTCGAGAAATCTCTCTACCTTCTTCGAACTCAACTAAACTCTTTCCAGCAGTGAACAAAGCTGATCTTGATGGAACAGCTTGGGTAGTAGTTTAGAATAATGAAACAGAGACACTTGCTTTTAATTGCGATCCTAAGAATACTGTCCTTCCAAAATCATTTGAAGGATGTTTTAGTTAACCAATTCTCTAGCAACGCAGATAGGAGCTACAAAGTAGATACTTGTTTTTTATTCGCTTCCCTAAGGTACCTCATGCTGATAAAGCAGCTAGTTTGAATGGAAAAGTACAAGAAAATGGAGGCAGAAACTTAACATCTGTCACAGAACAATAAGAAGAAAATATGAATGAAACTGATACATAAAGCGATAATACAGAGAGTACCGATGGAACTCATGAGAAAACTAGTTCATTTAACACAAGCGAACAAGGGACTTCAAATGAAAACAGTACTCCCAATGATAAGGAAGTTTCTAGTACTGACAGAAAATCTCATAGCAATTTAAATGCTGACTCTATTCGAAAAGTGTTATTTCAAGTGCGAAGTCGCAACGCCATAGTAGGTGTAGAGGTGATCCTTCGATGGATATTCAGCTCTGCAGCGGTAGGCTTCTTGGTCTATTCTATGTACAGCCTAAAGAACTTTTACACACCGCAATTACTTCCAATCCAAAAATACATCAAAATTTTACTTATTCTATTGATTTTCTGGGACATTCCCTTAGAACTCATTTCCCAGAAATTCGAATATCTCAACATCTTAGCTGAGCTATTCTTTTTGACGTTGCTAATTCACTTCTATCTTTCCATTGATACGATGAATTCTTCCAGCAACCACACAGCAATTCTCACTGCTCTAAAAATTAGTATTTTTGCTTTACTGAACATCCCTCAGGCCATAAAAAGAGCTCTCGAAGCAGATTACATCTCAGATAACCTCGGAGATAACAGTCTCAAGAAGCTCCTAACAACAGCATTCATGCTGCAGTGTTTGCTAACTCTCCTGGCAGCAATCAGAGTTTGCAAGGCTAAACACATTGAGAGACGATTTAAATTCCTCTGCTGCTTCTCTCATGGAGTAATGGCAGTGTTTAGTTATTGGCAATACAACACGTTATTTATCCCTGAGGATTTGTAGTTGGGTCATTTTTAGTTGTCAAAGTTGACGATTTTGAACATTTACGTCTACATAATTACGTTTTTGTATCTCCCCGTGGAGAGCAAAGAAAGCGAGTAGCAGTATAACATCGAAGCTTAGCCACATTAAGAGGATGAAGAAGAGCATCCTGAGGAAAAAAGGAGAGAGATATTTGGAGATATTTACAAGGATATTGAGATGAACGACCATTCCAAGGATACCTCAGGAATAGCGTAGACTCCAGAAGAAATTAAGAAACAAAAGATTTGGGAGAAAATATAAAAGAGTCTGCATGATGAAGGAGAAGATGACGACGATGAAGATAGAGAGAATCATTCGCATTTTGATCATATAGAGCATGACAGTGATTCAGATAATGAAGATAGTGTAACACACAGAAGAAACCAAAATGAGAAAACGAATACCAGATCAACTGCAACTCCAGAATCAAGTTAACAAAAAATATAAACCAAAAAATAATCAGCTACAGTATAGAGCAAAGATAGAGAAGAGGAAGGAGAGCATCAGGGTTATTCTTCGTTTGACTGAATAATAAAAATAATTTAGAAGAATATTGAAGCTTTTTTGAATTAATTTTTATGTTGTTTTGTGAAGAATCAAAATATGAATAAACATGCATTTTGTAAGAAAGTAAATAAAATGATCAAAAAAGAGGGAATAAATTCATGAATTGTTTTTTATGTTAATCTCCTCAATTGAGCAAGATCAAAGAGTGGCAACTCATTTGTGTGGGCAAAGTATAATTTAAGAAATAAATAATAAAAATATTTGATGTTTTTTGTTTTGTTTCAAGTATTGATTGGTAATCAAATAAGTTTCTTAAAAAAAATAAAGAAAAAAGTAACTTACTGAAGCCTATAAAATGATTGTCTAAGATAAGCTCGATCCTTCGGGGATGTTCTCGAAAGCAGGAAGATTGTCATTAGAAATGTACACTATGCTTCAAGAGAAAGATCTTATTCTGAATGGGAAAAGAAAAGAAACACCAGGGTTCGAGTCAGGGAATAGTAGTTCATTAGGGAGGCAGCATTCTTAGCAATTATTAGACGATAGGCATAGGTCGTTCTGGCCAAGAGGATCGACAATTCCGGAGAAAAAAAGCACCAAAAGTGCATAGCAACTTCAACCTTTTTCAAAGATAACCTCTAGAGATTATTGCTTAGAGCTCCTTCAGAAGTAAGCATCGAATAACTAGAAATTCGGGATGTATTCTCCAAAGTTTCATATGATTTACGAAAAGAGCTCACTTTACCCGTATGCTGAAAGTGAAGAACTCAAATAAAGAGCTAGAGAATTCTAGATTTAGAACCTTCATTACAACAATCACAAAAAAGCGAGGGTATAATAGTAGTTGAGGAGTTCGTAGCCTCCTTTAAAAGGATCGAATTAAGGTTCTTTATAAGACTCTTAAGTTGCAAAATCAATGATAATAGGAAATCGCTCTGGAGATGGAATCTTAAATGGTTCTCAAATCTTAGCAAATGCTTCGTAGATCTTGCAGCATTCGATATCTCAACAACATGCAATTGGAGCTCATTAGAAGCAATAAGCATCATAATCAGGTGTAATGGGTTAAATTGATTCTCCACATCACTCTTAAAAGGGAACATCTTCACCTGCTGAATACATATTAAATGGAGAAGGACATCCTCACATGTTAAGCTAATCCATAGTTATCGGAGATCAACTCCACTCTTAATCTCCTACTCCTTAAGTTTTGAGTTAAAGAGGCAATAACTCTTAAATCATCTCGGAATCGTCTGTTTTAGGGATAGAATTCGATAAACCTCAGAGAAGAATCATAGGCCCACTTTCAATGGACAAGCAAAGTGGTCGCAAACCAATGATGAGCTCTTTAGTCCCTCATGAAAAGCGGTTTGAATATCTAGAGATCCCTTAGAATTACTCCAAAAGTGTGAGATTGCCGAAAATAACATTCGACAAATAAACTAGGGAGTAAAACATCTTTGGAGCTAAAAGTGGAGGATTGGATTATGATGTGAAGTTCTCGTAAGTCATGCCAAGAACAGATCAAGGCGTACTCGATTATTAGAAATTAACTGAACGCAAATTCCCAGTTAAACCAGTTTATACAATGAACGAATCTATCCCTGATGATAACTATTTCTCAATGGTTTCATCGAAAAGTTAAATTTTCAAGAAAGTCCCATACCCAAAGTTCAACAAAATGGCGGGAAGAGAAAGCCATCAGCATGATTCATAAATCCAATAGATTGATATTGACTCCCACAATAAATCATCTGTTCATAAATGAGATATAACATAAAATCAACAAAAGGAATAATTAAAATATTTTCTTTTTGAAGTGTTTTTGGATATTTTTTGCATTGTTATCTAGATAAAACAACCAATTTATGTAAAATATATGGGAGGGATAGGACATTGTGTACCTTAGTTTGTATTTTTTTTATTTTAAAACATCAAAGGAATTGAATCTCATAGAGATGTAGTTTATGATCTCCCAAATAACGATACTAATAAAAATAATCAAGTTAAAAGAAAGGCAGACACAAAGAATTTCTGATTTTTTAAGGGAAGAACAAAAATATCATGTCCAAGGCTTATTACTTTGTTAAGAACTTCAGCTGGGCTGAGGTTTCCAACTTGCTTTGCTACGGCACCAAGTATCCTCAGGTCTTAACTCAACAATAGAAAGTCACCAGACTCTACAGGTAACATTTAGAATTATCAAAGTTGATTCAATAACGAAATTATGGAAAAGTTCATAATGAAAATAGCATAAACTGAAAAAATATTGGAAAATGACAGAGAAAATGGTTTAACTATTGATATTTGAATTCTATTTGTTCTTATGAAAACAGAGCAACTTTGAGAAGAATCTATGCTCACTAACTTGAAGGATACAAGCCAGACTTCAAGCAATACAACAACTCAGTTACAGAAATCTCCAAGGATTTCAATCAGATGCTCTCTCTCAAAAACGAACTCCAACTTACAAATTTCTACAAGAAATACGAAGACCTCTAAGAATCCCTCTTCGATCCTTGCATGATTATCGATGAATCAAGACCATATGCAACTACTTCAGGCAGATACTATATCTTCGATGATGTTGTACGGAGTTTGTTTGATTAGAAAACGAAAATATTTTCACAATATTGCAATAAATATCTTACAAACTAATTTTATGATTTTTTCCTGAGAGAATTATGTTCTTTACTATGTATTTTATTGATTTGTATTTGAACAGCTGCTGAAGATGGATCCTTTTGGATTCTATTCTCCTAAGCTGCTCTCCGAAAACAGACCAGATGAGTCCATGCCTTTCTATGAGGATTACCCTATGAACGACTCCCACTGGAATCTTTGGGAACAATTCCCCACTAGTAAGATAACAATTATTGATTCCTTTCTTTAAGAATATAATATGCCACTCTCTCAACAACTGAGGAGAAATAAATTATTAATATAAATCTACTTTTTTGTAGATTTCAACGATGTGGACCATGAGGCTGAAGAGATCCAACAAGGGAACAAATAATGAACACACAAAAGCAAACATTGAAGCAATCAGAGAGAGAACTTTAAGGGAATAAAGTACTTTTATTTTGTTGGAAATGTATGTGTTTTTAAAAGAAATAGAAATCTTAAACTACAGAAATAATCACAGAAAAACTTCAATCTATCATTTTGTTCGTAAAACAATCCTCAATAACTTCAGAAGCAATAATCGATTAGATTGGGTTGAAATGCTTCTTTTTTTTTTAGATTATTTTTTGCTAGATGGGAAAATATTATTTTAGTATGATATTTATGAGATTATCTGAAAGTAAGTGAGTGATAGATTTAAGGATAGTCGATTCTAAGAGGTTAATTCTGTGTTCTTGAGTTGAGAGGGTAATCTTGCAAAGAAGAAATATTTTATGAAATGATTTTGTATCATTAATCAATTTTTAAAGAAAAAAACTATAGCAGAGAGAGGTTTCGATCCTCCGACCTTTGAGTTATGAGCCCAACGCGATTCCACTTCGCCACCCTGCTGAACTTGATAAACAAGTTTCCAAAGCGACCAGGGTCTTTCAAGAATTGCAAGGTTCCAATTAATAAGTTATAAATGTCTCAGGCAATAATAATTGTGCAACTAAAGTAGATTAATTTATGGAGGGCTGACAGTCATAATAGTCATAAGATCTTGAGAGTTATTTTTTTAAACTACCCTTATTTAATTAAATCTTTTCTTGTAAGCAGAGTTACATAAAAGTAAAAAACTAGCAGAGAGAGGTTTCGATCCTCCGACCTTTGAGTTATGAGCCCAACGCGATTCCACTTCGCCACCCTGCTGAACTTGATAAACAAGTTCCCAAAGCGACCAGGGTCTTTCAGAAAAAAATATTTGAAAAATAATTAAGAATATTAAGATTTGTTTTTGGGATCGAGTTAGCTTATTTAGAAATGCTTCTTGGATTCTTGAAGTTCTCAAAAAATATTATTTTAAATATTATAGAAGCCCTTTCAAGTCTTAGAGAGAGAGAGAGTTTAAATAACAAAGAAGCTCTCATATTACCATCCACTCTAAATTAATTTAAACAATATCCTCTAAAAGTTTATTAATTTGTATCCAGAAGGTGAATTCTTCAAGGACTAATCCGCGATTTGTGGTCATGCATGAAATATATTAATGTTGAAGTTGATTTTTGATTTGATTTTGATTAAACTAAAAGACTAGCGTGTTGTTAAATTCAAAAAATAATCCCAAAAAAACAAAAGAAAGAAATGAATTAGTGTTCTCAGCAAGCGTGCGATGGATTCACTCATAAGACACTCATGGGTATGTTTACAGTGTTACAAATGAAATTAGTATTAAATATACTCGTGTTTTAGGAAACTGGTTTGAGGAGAGATAAGTAAAAAAGCAACCATTTAGGGACATCACTTAGAGAACAGTAACAAATAATGTTTGCGTATTTCGTTGAACAAATAAATCCATGCATTCTTCTTCTACTTGTGAATTGTATAACAGCTCAGGGAGAAAGATGCATGCATAGGGTCATTTGCTGAAACTGGAATGATTCTCCCACTTAGGAGAATATCTAGGAATCAGCCTTGGGATTCTTCAGAAATTGTCACTACCTCCAATTGGGTACATCATTTAGTTTGTTCTCTCATTTGCTGTTTTTCAAATTGTGTTCCTTGATGGCTTTGAATAACTTAAAGTCATCTATTCTATTCTTTTCCCTTATCCCACACAGCGTGAGACAGCTACAAGTAATTCCATTTAATATGAGGCTAAAGTCCTTGAGTAATACGGTTAATCTGGTGATTGCCGAAATATTCTTAAGAAACAAGATATTCCAAGAGAATTTCCTCTTGCTAATCCTGTTAGCATGATCACAGCTAAAAGCAATAACTACCATATAATCAATCGACATAGCCTTAGAACTATTCAGAAGGAACATCTTGAAAATCAAACAGCTGGAACATTTAAGAGCGCTTTACCTGCGTTTAATCAAGATTACAATAAGTTCCTTGGAATAACCAAATATTAAACTGATTTCTCCAAACCACTTGGAGACAAACCATAAGATTTAGTATCTCAATAGTCTAAACAGCAAGTCTAACCAGCGGGAGTTAGTAATGTTGAAGCTTCTCGAAGACCCAGTGTGTAAAGAAAAAGATTGTTGTCAGTATAAACTGGTGAAACCTTCCAATAAAATGGTAAATTTATTAATTAAAATCAGATTTAAACTGTTAAAATATTCAAAAGAAATACACATTGATTAATTCGTTGTTTTGCCCTATTATTTGCCATAGCGACAGATCCAAAGTACAATAGTTTCTAGCAGCGAAGTTGGATTTAGTTGAAAAACACAGGACTCACTGTTGGTAGAGAAAATATTGATAAAAACAACGAAATGCTGTTGAGAACGAGTTAACAAGATGATTAGAATGTAAATACTGGAAATCAAAATGATAGTTTTTGGTAGGCAACCAATAAACATATTGACATCAAGCAGAATTGTAATTTAACGAAGAATTCGCTGCTTGAAAGCAGCAAACAACCATAACAATCTTCATTTTAATAATTAAACTAACTCAATATCTAAAGTAATCCAAATACTTAAAGAACAACTGCAGAAACCGCAACTACTCCTAATAGCTAAAATATGAATACTTCCATTAATCAGCCCAACAACAGCAGTAGTAAGGTTTCATTCAATGACACTCCATTAGTATTATAAACGTATCTCAAGAATATCAATCAGACACTTCCTTTCGACACTGCTAATTCATTACCAATTGGAGGTAAAATCTACAATATTATTAGTTTTTATTTGAAAATGAATGTAGACAGATTTTCATTAACAATCTGATTATTTTTTGTTTTAAATTCTAAAAACTATTAAGATGGAGAGTTCGCTGGGTTAGCTCGAAGAACTAACACTCCTGGAGAGTTTAGGAAGATTCATTCAGATATCACAAAGAGATAATTCAGATCGTTTTCGTATAGATGAAGAATGGATAAAAAGGGGAAGGATGAAAAGAGATAGGATTAGTTGAAATATCAAAGAAGTTCCTAAAGAAACTAATTAATATATTTGCTCACTGTGTATGTGTGTCGAATCAATAAACAATACCTCAACCTCTCTTTTTTATTTTTCTCCCCTTTTCCTGAAGAAAATACCTCCCCGATGTTTGACAAAGATAAGATATGGTTTTAGAACGCACAATTAAATATGTATCTCCTAATTATTTATTGTTTATCTTCATCAGAATGCTGAAGAGACATCATAAGTGAAATTTAACAAGGGAAGAATAAAATCATTCAAATTTTAGTCAAACAAACAATTTTCTTTGACAAACCAAAAATAGAACATTGAGATTCGTTTGAATTGTTCATTCAAGCCCTAAAATTGAATTCAATAACTCAAAAAATGAACATTCAATTTATTTTTGATATTCTTACAATTTGATTGAGTTTTAGCATTTTGCATAATAAAATGAATGAGAAAATATGAAAAGGAATTTTGAGACCTTTTATTTTCACAAACAACAATATTAATTCAAAAAACCAATCTTTCTTTCTTCATTACAAAGTAAGAAATTTTGAATTGAGATATCCAAAGAAAGTCATAGAGTGTAACAAATAAATTGGGAGTAATTAAATTAAATTTCAATGGCTAAAAAGAAAGAGGGGTGGATCCTCAAAAGATAGTAAGTAAAAATTGTAATATTGCATCAAAAGATATTAATTACGTCTGTGGAGATACGTAAGAGGGTTTGAATAACAAAAAATATCACAAGATTTTGATAATTATTTGAGGATACGATCATAAACGTCAAATGTATATATTTTTAATTCGGTAGAGAGGTGGATTGACAAAATGCAAACTGCCAATTGGAGTAAAAAGGAAAAAAAGGAAAAGTAACTTGACCTAAAGAAAGAAATTACATTATTTTAAGTAAAGGAAAATTCTTTGCTAAGTAATTTGGTATTTCAGGAAAAATATGATCATCCATACACATTAAAATGCATTTACTAACTTGTTTGATAAAAGATTTATAGGAGGAATCAAAAGAAAAAATAATTAGGAAGTTTAATTACAAAAGATTCTAAACTCGTGGAAGAAGAAACAAAGGAGAAGTATATGAATAAGGGCTTGAAGACTAGTAGAGGATAGAATAAACCTCTGTTTATTGAGTTATCTTAAGATAGTTACAATTTATTGATGAAGGGGCAGGTTTCGAAGTCGCTTGAGAAGATCAAGGAAGCGGAGACACAGTTGTACAGATAAGTCGGAAAATCTGCTTAATCGAAAATGAAAGTCGAAATTTCTAATATGTACTACATTAAGGGATTAATTTTAGACCGCATGCAAGATCTAGATAAGAGTCTGCTCGCGTATCTAGACGCTTACAAGGCCAATCCCAATAATAAGAGCATCTGCAATAATCTCGGGAAAGTCCAGTTGCAGCTTCATCACTATGACGAGGCTGAGTTCTATTTGAGATAAGCCCTGCAACTCGATGAGAGGCTTCTTTAGGCGTATGTGAACTTGGCCTTCCTGTATTTTGAGACTCGAAGGCTGAATGCTTGCATTATTATTTGCGAAGAAGCCATGAAAAGGAACATTCGTGATTACATGCTGCATGAATACCTTGGAATATGTCATGCAGAACTCCATCAGC
>Ga0302271_10000367_pt1 | contig 43472 bp, 33 predicted proteins | sample III_Bog_N1_1_FD_198767 | JGI IMG/M metagenome (GOLD analysis project Ga0302271, IMG submission 198767) | Peat permafrost microbial communities from Stordalen Mire near Abisko, Sweden - III_Bog_N1_1 | ecosystem: Environmental > Terrestrial > Soil > Wetlands > Peat | place: Sweden: Abisko...
GGTTAAAACCAAAATCTAATTGGATCTTCTTCTTTTCTATATCATTCATCTATTTCCTTCATTGGGATAAAATATTAATTCTCATTTAGAATTCCTTTTCTTTTTGGAAGATATTTTTCAACTTAACGTTCATACACACCATACATTTTCACAGATACCTTTTTTTGCTTTGATCTTTTACTCCAAATTGAAAAATCAGTTTAACATTAAATCTACTGCTAGAAAATGTGGATTCACAGGAACATAAATCACAATGTGTTTCATCAATGGGATCAAATAACGAATAGTCATTGTTCTCTCAGATGCAAGTTCCTCAAGTTTTATTTTTTTCTGTTCCAAAATGGAAACTTCATCGAGTTCAATGAATATTTCCAAGTAAAATTTCGTTAAGTAATTGAGTTAAAAGAGTGAGCTGATTTGAGACTCAAACACTCGAATAATAACCTCTTCGACGAAGTTGTAGCATATGCAGAATAGATTCAGATAAGAAAGAACTGTGGATATCTTAATTGAATCATTCCTTGCAATTTGTGCTCTAATACCTCCAACGAAGTTAAGTTACAGATACTCCCTAAGATAGCATTTATTCAATCTTTAGTGATTAATTCAGTTGTGTTTAGAAAATCTTCGACTATTTTTAGTTTCAACAATCGAAGGGTTTTCAGAGAATTGAAGCCCTTCGCTAATGATCGTGCTCCTTCATCAGCCAAATATGTCTGATCGATAAAGAGAATCAGTGACTACAAGCAATGAAGCTTACTAACAATATCCCCAATGACTTTCGCTCCATGTAAATCAGTGAATGAACCAAAAATATAGAAATCTAAATGCGCTAAAGAAAGCCCGTCAATAAGAATATCAAAAAACTGAGTTTCAATATTCTTCAAAGCTCCATCATCTTCAATCAAGAAAAATACCACCAATTTCACTTATTATCCAGACAATCCATGTGCTTTTGTTTGAAATTCATTCAGCTTTGTTTATATTTAATCGAAACTACATACAGCCAACTTAATCACCTTAACATCACTGTCTCATAAGGATTTTTGAGTTTCTCCACTGCTGAGAAAATCTACTTTGACAAAATGCTGTTTTTGAACATTTATTATCTTTTTTTGAGAGTTTTCTCTAATTGTGAGAATTGATGATATTATGAGATACTTTAATTAACAAATTCTCACTGCATTTATGTGTTTTATTTTATTTTTGGCAGAGAAAAGAATTGTAAGATCTCTAAATGAAATTATTGGATCTTTTTTAAGGTGAAATGTAAATCCATTTAAGAACCTTAAATCTTAAGTAAATATTAATAAGAATACTTTGAAATAGCACTTCGTTTTTTTAAATTGCTTCTTCATTTAAAGGCAAGGATTCCTAAATATCTGAATCATCAATAATATGTTTTGTGTTTGCTATTTGAAAGCAATGAAGAGATGCAAATATGCATATTAAACTATTTTTGTTTATTTATATAATTTTGTTGTTTCTTTCACTCTGAAAGTGCCTTAGCAGATTAGAATTTTGATTCCCATTGTGTCTCAGCGCACTCTTCAATCTACTCATTGAAACTGTTAAACAGTTCGTAGGAAGACAAAGAATGGAACTTAGGTCCAGCACTGTCTGGAAAGATTGTTTGAGGCGTGAACAAGTAGTTGGTAGAGTTCATTCCGGCTATAAACTCTTTCCAGTTGGAAACTCTTAACAAGCTGATTCCTCCATTGTTCAATGTTTAAATGCTATTCATAACACTCTCAGGGAAGGCTTTTTCAATGGAATTCAATGGATTCTTCTGGATGTACTTTTTGTAGGTTTCAGCTACTTGTTGTTGGGTATATGTCTAGTTGGTGAAGAACTCAACTGTGATTTCAGAGTAGACCCCAAGGATTTGAGAAGTGTATACATATTCTCCCAGATAATTGAACTCTGTCATCCATTCAAAGCTCACTTATGGGCAATCCGTAAGATTCAACCCAATATCCTCAAAAACTGTGTGATTCAAAGCCATTTTATTCACTGGCATAGATATATTCAAGGCTCTTCTCTCAAACTTTTACAGAATCTTGACTCGATTGTCTAGTGTTTGGTTCTCGTTCTTGATTGCTGGAGAGATATCCACTTGAAAAGTCTGCTCATCGGGAACATTGAGCTCAGTTACTTCAACAAAATCAGGAATTAATAGTTTTTGGAACTATTTCTTTTGAGAGCAGCAGGCATCAACACCATGCAGCAAAAATGGGCTATCAAAACTCAACCCTGAAGCAACAGTGTTGAACCCGATATTGTTCCCTGGAAGGACTTTATCTGAGACTGCGAAGCAGGAAAGTGCACAGCCAACAGCAGTTTGGTTGTTATTCGAGGTCAATTAAGAAGTAATTTCTTGATTTGTCCTGATATTGAACCCATAGATACTCCCAAGAAGCATGGCTGTGAGCAACAAGAAGGTATTTGTTCTCATGATATTACACAAAACAGTATTTTCTTTTATTCTTAAATTTTTTTTTTATTATTAATTTTATTCCCTTTTTGTAGTTCCGCCTCAGAATTTGAGTTGATATTTCTGGCTCAAACTAAAAATAAAAAATAGAAAAAGCCGCTATCAATTTTCAATTTATTGTATCTTTATGGAGTAAAAATATCTCTTAGAAAAAAAATAATTTTCCTTTCATTTACAGTCTTAAAATTGGTATTCAAGGAAAACTTTAAGACCCGACCAGGGAACCTCTTTTGTTCTGCTCGATCTCGGTTAATAAACAAATTAAAAGATGATTGAAATTCTTTTCTGATCAGCTATTTTAATTTGGGAGGAGAGAAGCACATTAGGAGGTAAAAATCTAATTTCATTCAATTCCTTTAACAACATTAGGTTCTACAACCCAGCAACGAGATTTATTCAATAATTTAAATTGTTGTATAATACTTGAACACACAAGCAATTAATCTTCTTATCCATTGTTTTTCATTTTTATTTTGGTTAATCATTCCTAATATCTATGAATTTACAAGAATCAAACTACAATTACGACTGTTTGTCTCTCACATCAGCCTCCTTAATAGAATTCTTTTGATGTTTGCGGTTTTTTATGAATTCTAAGATTTTTTAGATGATTTGAATCCAAAAGAATTCCAGTAAATATACTATGTTAAATATGGCTAGGAGAAAAAGAATAGATGTTCCGTATGCTAAATACTCAGTTGCTGTAGATCTTGGGATAATAGCTGCGTTTTTCAGATTATTGCCAATAGGAATAACTCTAAACCAGAGAATCATCCAAGTCGTGCATATGCACAGATCACCTAGAATCTTTGCAATGTTAGAAATCAGCGCTTTGTAGGGTCGTTTCCAAACGGTCCACAACATAGAGAAAATTAACATTATAAAGTTGACTGCACATACAGCTGCTGGAACGCTCTCCAGAAACACAAGTGTGATGGAAAGGGAATATTTCTTGAGAATCGAAAAAAAATAGAATCGTCTGGTTGAAACAGGAAATTATTGAAATTTTAACTTCTCAACTTGAACGAGGAAGCCATTCTACTCTATGTCCTATCCATTCTACTCAACTCTTCTTTTGTGCAGGTTCTAGTAATTGTACATAACTAATAAAATTAAGAGAAATAAGTACACCAAAGCTATGTAAAAGCTAAGTCGATTGAAATATTGCTAACTAGAGAAATTTAAGAATTGATTGAAAATAGAAGTAGTCACCAACAACAACCTGACTTCGCTGTTAGAGTTGATTTTCTTTAGCAAAATATATTATGCTTTTTTGACTTTCTGTGATGGGTAGAATTACAGTGAAACTGTATTGGCTATGGAAATCGAGCACAAGAGAATTATGCACAGGATATTTTAAAGCACTGTCATAGGAATGTTCACTATCATAGTATTGCTGAAACCGAATTTGTTGAATACTTTGCTTGTATTCTGGGAGATTTCATTATCGTTGGCAGTATTGAGTTCTACCCCTAGGAAACTATAAGATCCAGAAACTTAAGATGCTTCTTCTGCTGAAAGAACCTTTGGAAAGACCATGAGTCCAATTGCTTCCAGGAACTAATAAAGATTTGGGGGTAATTGAGTGTTCAGCATAAGGAACGCAACACATGGCTAGAGTGTGTTGAGAATGTAAAATATCACTTGGAATTAGCGAAAGAAATTCAAGAAAATCGAATCAGAGGAGTTCAAAGAGTTAGCAATGGCTGAAAGCGTCTCATTTGGAGAATAATCACTAGCGGATAAGATCTAAGGGACCTTAAAAGAGAGTAGAATAGACAGGTAGCTTATCGATAAGGACTTTTGGGATGGTGTGTTTTTGAAATACTGTGTCTACAGAAATTAAGCAGTTCCTGTAGCCCCAGAGATGCTCTCAGTAAAAACAACAGTCAAAATGAGTTTATTGTCCTGAATGTCTCAGTTCACAATGGAGTAGGTTTCCTGTGGGATTTGATTCATATGAAGGGAAATCAAGGTATCTATGGAAGTATCATAGAAATAGATGTTATCTAGAGTTTCTGAAAACGAAAAGATCAGTTGAAGTTTTGAGTTCTTAATCGATAAGATAAGCTACACTCCCATGCTAGTAGAGCAGATCAGATTTCCAGAGGTGTATGCTATCACAGCTGCCATATCTGAGCATAAACATCCTGAGTTAACCAGGAATGAACTACCATAGCATTCGGTACAGCTAAATTTGTTTTGGTCACATTCTTTGCAGCTGCTATCACATTAGACACACAAATCTTGATGGGAACTGTAATAATATCGGAGGAGCAAGTGAGATATTTGTCAGTGCAATTAGGAGGATTTATTCGGGAAAAAGAGCATTTGATGCAGTTTGTAGAAGAATACTCACAGGTATCGCATTGTGATGCACAGGTAAGTAATTTGCAGGAAGATACTGTGGACAAAAAAAGATCATAGATAGATGAATCACAAGTGCATTGTGGAGGATATAAACGACCTTCTGAACAGCTTGTGCAAGAATCAGCTGTGTCAGAGCAGGATCCACATTGCTGAGAACAATCTAAAAACAAAAAAAAGAGAATTTAAATTGGCTTCTCCCATTAATTTAATGCAAAAAAAAATAACAAAAGACAAAAAGAAGTAAGCTTAAACTAAGAATTACTTGTGCATTAATAAATTGAATCTCTAAATTGATTATTCAAAGAACACTCGCAGTCTGGAGGCGGACTACCTCCATGTAAACATGCCGTGCAGCTATCATACGTAAGCTAGCATTCTGAGCATTTCGCATGACATTCTAAAGGCAAAACATTCCCACAAAAATAAAATGAAATTCATTATTTTTTCATAGTATTATTAAAAAACCTCATTTACTTTAGCAAAGGCTCCTTTGATCGACTTTGAAGAAACCCTTCGGACAAGTATTACAATCAGGTGGGCTGATTGTCTGATCACTGCACTTCAAGCAAGTTGTTAGATCATCACTGTATTCCAAGCATCCAGGAATAATGATATTGATTTGCATGCATTCTTATGTGAATCGATTGAAAATCACTGCTTAAGTTGTAGTTGAGAAGTTAATGCACTCATCAGAGTTGACTACTTAGCCTTAATACATCGCATAGCCTGCCTTCGTTCTCAAGCACTTCATGTCTTACAGATCATAGTACATGAAGCATTTATCAACAGTTGTATAATCGAAGTAAAAATCAGATCCTTAGAAGAACCTATGTTGTTTAAGTAGAGTTTATTCGACTAACAGGAAGTTCTCACTTATGTCATTACATACAGCGGCGTAGGCGTGGGAAGATAAAGCTGTACTCTACCTCTCTTCTCATTACAGACGATGTCATATTCAATGTAGCTGACATCTAGGGAGCCTTCATCTAGAATTTGTTGGATGATTCCGAAAAAGAAAAAATTCAACCCAGCTGGGCAGTTATTAACAGATTTTCAGTCGAAATCGTAGCATATTGTGATGCCATAACGGTTGTTTTTATCATAAAAGGATATTTGGAAGATTGCTTTCCTGCCATTCATGGAATAAGAAAAAAACTCCTAAAATGGAGTGAATGTCAGGATGAAAATATTGACAGAGAAAGAGAATTCATGATCGAATTAGATGGACTAGCTTAAGATACCTTGAGGACTAGACTATTAGAATCCTTTGAGAGGATCAGCTTTGCAATTAAGAAAAAGCATCACTAAACTGGAACTACCGTTGATCGACTATTTAGTGATTTGATTCCTTGCAATGATAGAAATAGAGTTTTTGATGATCTTGATTGAAGTGAACTCACAATAAAGAATAGTTTGATATCCTTTTAAAGCTAGGAAGTCGTTGAAACGGCTACCCATAGGGTATGGAATATCTATTTTTTGCAGGTTATTATTTCAAAAAAAAAATCAACTCCAAAACAGATTTGTTACCAATTTTATGATTGACAGAATGGATTTAGCTGTTCCTGTGAATGGAGAATACAGATTCAGCAAAGAAAGGTTGATTCCTGTGCATGTCCCTACACAGACTATAGGATCTATTACTAGAGCTAGATTAGCTGGTAGGAGAATATTCCTGAAGAGAACATCTTCATAGGTCCCAACTAACGCTATAATTTTTTGGAAATCTGTCCATAGACCGATCCAAGCTGAGAATGGATTGAAGACAAAACAACATAGTTCTATGGAAAGATGGTAGAAACAAGCTTTTAATTTTTGTTAGGATTGAGAAAACTCAATTGAAATTAGAAATATATCAACAATTCCATCTCGAACATAAGCAACGATTTGTTTGTAGTCTACCGAGGATACTGTAAGAGGAATCAGCCGAAAACTCATAAAAAAGGAAGAGCTGTCAAAGTTGTAGTTTAGAATGTTCTTGTTGAGCTTATATGCTGTTTCTGCGCATTAATTTAATACAGGAATGTCTTTGAGAAGGTTCTTCCTGAAAGGGATTTTGTAATATGAAGAAACACAAGAGAATCCTTGGTCAAAGTAGACAGCCTTGCATTCACCTGGAAAGGCAGAAAAAAGAGCCAATATTCATTTTGGATTAAAAACAACCAAAAATTAACTTGTTGAATCTCTATTTGGATCTTGGTTCAGACATGTCGTAGAATCACTGTAGCCTGTGCAGTAAGCAGGACAACTCTAACAGGAATTACTGCTGCTATCTACATAGAATTAGTTGAGACAAACACAATCAGAAATATCTGGATAGGAATAGACTCTCAGAGGTGGGCATTAGGCTCTGTTCCAATCCTGAACGATCCCTGGTTTTTCAGTGGAATTCCCTGAAGTTGCAAGAACGCATTTCATTCCATCTTTGTAGCTCAGCACATACCCGACTTCGCAGATCAAACAATCGTTTTATTTGCTGTTAGCAACTTGAATGTAGCAACTACTGCTCGTAGTCACAAAGGCTCCTTGATAGAAGCGATAATTACTAAAATAGCAACAAAAAACAAAGTGAATTATTAGAAATCAATCAATCAAGGGAATCCCCTCTTACTCGATGTAAAATTCATCGTCTCCCAAGAATCTGATTGGAGAAACTTCTAGAGGTTTGTATCCTGGAACACCCCAGTTGATTTCCGAAATCTAACTGCTGCTTTTGACTATGAGTTAAAAGTTAGGAGTGCTGGCTATTAAAGAGACAATGAGCAGAACAGAATACCAAGTTCCTTAGACAACTGTGAGCATCGGATAAAAAGAATACGGTGGAGTTGTTCCCATTCCTATGTTGCCATTCCACAAAACCGCTACAAAGAACTAAAAACTCGCTTAAGTTATTGCAATTAGATAAACATATCCTGTTCTAGTTTATACTGGGATCATAAATTCAAGGTAAATCATAAATCTCATGGAGCCTTCATAAGTGGATTAGGTTTTTTTAAATATAGAGTTGACTTTAATTTTGGATAAAAACATTGTATCAATCCAAGTTTCCTTCACAATAGAAGTCTACGAGCCGAGGAAAATTAGCGCAGAAGGATTCGCTTTGGTGTAAAGAAATCAATCGACCAAAGCAGATAAGTTGTCGATTGCTTCTTTTGATGGTATTTACTGACACTAACAAATAGCCAAGGCTGTGGGTACACAGGAATATTGTAACCTTTAATATGGATTTTAAAGATTCAAAGTGTGAGGGCAGTTTTAATTTGTTAGATTATTTTTAATTCTTAAAGAAACTAAGAAATAAATAAAAATATTTGAATTTTTACTTGTCTGACAAGAGCACATGACGGCTGAACTTATGAAATAAAGTACTTCCCTACGCTTAAAGACATACTCGATCGGCTAAATACTGAAGGAGTGCCACTGCTGTAAGAGCTGCTTGTGCTTTACTGTGCTTCTCCTATGGAGTACATGAGAATGTTAATGATGTCTAGTGAAGAATTAGAGTTTCCTAGGATTACTTGGAGCTTTACGAAGTACCATTTGTTTTTAGCCATCATAGGGATAGCCAGGTAGTTATTTAAATTAGATTTTAAGTCATAAATGAGGGTCTTTATGACCATGGAATACCTTAACTAAAACATCACATTCACTCCGTTATTTTCATGGATAGTTATTAGTGGGTATTTCAGAGGATTATAGCCTCTCAGCGTAAACCATCCGACTATCATAATCTCCGAGACAGAAGAAGCTGAGAGATCTGCTCCAGAAAAGATCATTTCGCCCAAAGCCGCACCTTCTACTGAGCTAACTGGACTGCATCGAGAAAATGTTATTTCTGTTTGGAGAGACAATTAGTGAGAGAAATTGAACAATAAGACTGAAGTAATGTGGCAGCTGATTATCAAATAAGTATTTAAAAGTTTCATTTTTTTTCCTTTTGTTTTATTTGTTTTATTGGTATAAAAAAGGATTTTTTTCAGTGATTTCTCAGGTCAAACTTAGATTTTTTTCAAAAAGTTCAGGTTTTTTAGGAATTGAAGGAGGCTACAAAATTTAATCTAAATTTTTTTAATCTATTGGTTATTCATCTCGTTTTACTCGCGTAAAATCACACTGCTTACACTTGCTTATGTAAAAAGAAAATAAGCAACCTTTTATTAAAGAAATTACATTCCTCCTGTTTTCCGTGATTATTTCGATTTATAATAATTTCTTTGTTAAAACTAGCCATCTTAAAAGAGCAGCACCACCTGATGTACTGAATTTCCTGAGAATAGTTGCTAATAATATTCGGATCATAATATCGAAACGAAGATATAAATTGGCTAGTCTCTTTTCCTGAGATTTCCTTTGACTTGGAAATTTGAGAAAGAAATTTTATTTCTGTTTCTCAAATTTGTTAAATAGGGATTTAACAGTTATTTAGAGTTTCTGTGTGTTCTACTCCCCTCATTTTGCTATTTCTAATATTAGACAGTTTGAATTGGGATTGTAGATTAAAAGAAGCGATTGCTTGAAAATAGCAAAAAGAGCTTACTTACAAGAATACTCTACCTGTAAGGAAACAAATAATAAATTTGATTATGGGAAATTTGTATATTTTTTAATCACCAAACTGTCTGTTTTTTGTTTATTATTGTAACTTTTAGTTGTCCTTGCAATTAAGTATATTTAAATTTACAGTTTTTTTTCTCTTCTCATCAGAGATTAATAATAATGTAATTCTGTGCTATTTTCTCAAGAAATAGGAATTATTAAAAAAGATAAAAGATAATAAATAGTACTTTCATTTGTATGATAATGTAAAAAAACTGTATTTTTTCACAAATGATTCAAAAAATGGTTTTTGGCATTCAACTAATAAAGAAAGTTTATCGATTTGAATTATTTTATAATAAGGCGTCTTTCAGGAAAAAAGTAAGATAGAGGAAGGGAGAGGAGGAGAGGGGGATAATTATTGAGATATGTTTAAAGATAATCTTTGAAGGCTGAGAGTTGTGAGTGTTCGAAATCAATAAAGAAGCTAGACAATCGCATAAACTCTCCCCCTCAGATATTTATTTGAAGACTTAGATGCAGGCAGAAGAGAACAAGGAGAGACCAGAAGAACAGGAGTCACAGAAGACAACGGTTGAACTACCCCACCAACAGCAGGAGCAGCAACAACTTTAATCTACACCCCTTCCATCAATAACTGAAAGTAGAAGCTTTGAAGCCGAAGCAGAAGCCGAAGCAGAAAGGAAAGTCCCATCAACTCAAGAGGAAATCTAAAATGGCTCTACGGTTGGCAAACAGATAAATGAGACTCAGGTGAATGGCATCAAGGAGGAAGGCAAGAGATCGCATTCAAGGAAACATAAGGAGAGATCACGCAGTGTCAAGAAAGATAAAGATAAAAAGAAAGAGAATAAAGAGAGATCACGCAGTAATAAGAGAGATAAAGATAAAAAGAGAGAGAAAGAGAGAGACTCTGTTGATAGGAGAAAGGATAAAAGAGATAGTAAAAGAGATAATAAAGATCATAGAAGCAGGAAAAGTGAGAAGCGATCGAAATCAAGATAGAAAAGATCTAGATCTCGAGAGACTCGCGAGAGGAGTCGTGACATAAAGAAGCGTAAAGAATCATCAAGACACAGTAGAAGAAGAGACAGTGAAGATGATGACAGACATAAGAAAACTAATAGAAGTAAGAAAGATAATAGAGATGATAGCAGGAGTAGGAGTAAAAGCAAGAGAGAAAGGAGTCGTAACGATGATAAGCATAGAGACAAAAAAGAAAAGGAAAATGACAGAAAACGCAAGGAAGATAAGAAAAAGAGTAGAAAAAGTTCATCAAAAAAAGACAAGCGTTCTACTAAAAGCAGTAAACGCAAGAGACACAGTTCTTCTTAGTCAGCTTCAGCTTCATCATCTCCGTCTTCATCTTCTTAATCATCTCGATCAGCTTCATCCAGAGGAAAAAACAAAAAGAGAACGAGTTCTCCTAAACATTACGGGAAAAAGCTAAGTGAAGCTGATTTACGCAGAATCGAAAGAGAAAAGCGCAGTATCAGTGATTACTACCATCAATTGAAAACAAACTCAGACGCTCCAAGCAGCTCAACACGCGGCGGTAAGGGGAAATAATAAGATTCAACCAAATTCGTTGATAGCAACGATTAACTAATCGATACTGAGAAAGTATTTTGGGATGGGTTCTGCTGGCAGCCTAGACTTTCTAAAACTGAAGGTGATGAATCTTTGCTTAAATCCACAGAAAAACAGCGCAAGATTCAATTGCAGAACGTCCCCTTTAATTTAGGACTCGATAAAATCGATGTGATTAGCTATGTTAGCAATTTCATGAAAGAAAACGCACTAGCGAATGAAGGCAATGCCAACCCTATTCTTGCATGTGAGATTAACGTAGAGGATGGTACAGCTAATTTAGAGCTTGCTTCAGTTGAGGAAACGAACCTGATGTACAAGCTGATGACCTTCAATTTCTTCCAGAACGTATGTAGGATCGTGAAGTTAGGAGAAACTAACGTGTATTAGCCTTCGATTTAGGCTCTGACATAAGCAGCCATCAGACAAGCGGAGGCATAGGCAGCGGTAATTAAAGCAACTGAGAGTTTCCTTCTAGGTGACACTACCATGAAGGAGGGAGTTCATCCTGATGGGAGACCAAAACGATCTGATGTAGTTTCACCAATCATCAAGGTTACTAATACCATATAACTCGGAACAGAGAATACACTCTCAGAGGAGAACTGGGAGGACTTACATGCAGATTTACTAGAGGAATTCCAGCGATACGGAGATGTACTTTTCCATTTCCTAGTTAGACCTTATCAAGCCACAGTTGGAGGTAAAATTTAAATTTTTAATTCCTCAAATTTTTTAAATAACCCATTTATTTATTGTTTTTATTCTACAAAATAGCTAAAGCAGGCACACTTTTCGTTGAGTACACAACGAATGCCTAAGCAGAAGAGGCCATGAACATCAACGATGGCAGAACATTCAGCGGATAATGCCTGAAGATTTACAGTCTTTAAGTAGATGCCTTCAACACTAACTTCCGTCCTCTGATTAGTATCCATCAGTGAGAGGAGCTAACAATAACAGCAACAACAACAACAAAAAACCTCAATTTTTCTTCTCTTTGTGAATAAATATTCTCCAAGACGAGAGCAAAGGAAGAAGAAGAGGAGGGAAAAAAATGAATATTATTCTACAAAAAAAGACAAAAAAAAGAGTCTAATTTATGAGCTGTTTTTATAATATCTCAAACCATTTTAGACACACACATAAGCACAAACAGACCATTTATCAAATGTTATTTTCATTCTTTATATTTACTGGGATTATCCTAGCAATTCTTATTTATATTCAGCAAATGTACTTTTGTTTCCCAAATCAAAAAGAATCAATCTTCTAAACACACTTTTTATTTTTGATTTTTCCCTCCCTAGCGGAGTAATTCGAAAGGATATGCGCCAACTTATCTATTAGGAAACACACACAATAAGCTCAATTATAATCACTCTTGAATGTGCCTTTGACAAGAAGATTTTCGCTTTTTGATTCCTTTTCCAAGCAATTTCTTTATTACCAGATACGCTAATTCACAAAAAACAAAAAAGGACAAAACAATTGAAAGATACATTTTTTAAAACTCTTCTTCTAACCAAGCAAAAAAATGTCTTTGAAGAAAGGAAAATTCCAGCATCACTAGTCCAAATCACTTTGGAACTACACCTTGTCACCTGGTTGGAGAGAGGAAGAAGTCAAGATATTGAAGAGCGCCTTGTAGCTGTTTGGAATAGGTAAATGGAAGAAAATCTTAGAAAGTAGCTGTCTACCAGGGAAAAGTATTGGACAGATTTACATGCAGACCTAGAGACTCTTAGGTTAGTAATCCCTCGGTGACTTTATGGGACTGCAGATCGATCTCGAGGCAGTGTTCAACGATAACATGCAGAAACAAGATGTCCTTAGAAAGAATAACTGCATCATCAACACAGGAGATAATCCAACAAAGGAAGAAAGGAAACGCAGAATTGCATAAAATAAGTAAATATTTTTGAATTTAAGCCTGCATTGATGGGATAATCAACTTTTTCTTTGTTTTCTAGGCAACATTATGGATTAACTGATAAGCAACTAAAGGAAATTAGACTTCCTAAAGTCAAGAAATACGCACCTGAGTACATGACATTGGAAGACATTGAGAATGAGAAATTCACTAATCTTGAGATCTTGACACATTTATATAACCTGCGTGCTGAGATTGTGAGCAGAATCTCTGGGCTAGATGAAGCAGGATTGAAAGCAATAGGGAATTCCGGCAAAGAGGAGCATAATTAGAACTCAAATTCCTCAAGTTCAATGGAGACAAAGTTGACTTTAGAGAAATCAGGAGTGAAAAAATTCAAAGTGATTTCAGTAGAAGAAACACCAGTGTTGCAGGTAACTCCTGCGAAATCAAATGGGAAAAATGGGACTACAAAGACGAATGGAAATAGCATTGTTAGTTCTACTGCTACTGTTTCTGCTACAAAGAATGGGAAATCGACTAATGGGGCTGCAAAAAATGGAGCTAAGGCTAAAACCAATGGAAATGGCAATAATCTCAAGAAGAAGAATAATAAGAAAATCGATTCAGATGAAGAAGAAATTGAGAGTGAAGCTTCATCTTCATAGGTTGATTCAGGTGATATCGAGGAAGAAGATGATGAAGAAGAGGTTGAAGTCCAGGTCAAAAAGACAAATGGAAGACACAAAAAGTAGGAAGAAGTTGTTGAGGAAGATGAAGATGAAGAAGATGATAACATGGTGAACGAAGAAGAAATCTTCGAAGATGGCGATGAAGAGGAAGTTGAATCTTCCGATGACTACGACGAAGAAGATGATGATTGATTACAAAAAGCAACAAAGTTATTAGATTTTTCTATCTTTTAAATCAATTGAATTTTTGTATATTTTGTATTCATAGTGTGTCTCTCTTTTGTTTGAATGATGTTACAATTTTCAATATGTTAAACGTTGACAAACTAACTGCCATGAGCGAAGTCCTAGACTAGCTTGACAATCGACAAATAGACACAAAACAAATAAAAAATCAACTATTTATCCTTCACTTCTTTTGCATATTTTCTCTTTTGATTTTTGATTTAGAGACAGTTTTTCCAAGTCCTGCATGTTTGTGGCTATCCGTTTTTCTAAGTGCTGTTTGATTCCTTGTACCTTTACCTCCTTCCCAATGACCACTATTCGAATTTAACCTCACAAGTAGCTTCTTGCAGGAAGAGCATTCTTGCTTGATACTTTGCTCTCTGCTGCAGAATCCGCAGATCATCGTTTTGGCTACAATTTAATCATGTTTTTCAGATTAGTCATGACAAATATCACATGGGAAGGCTTTCCCACAGCAAGGAAAACGGAAAAATCGATATGAATGTCGATAATGTGAGCAAGCACCATTTTTCGGTAATGGCTCGCCTTATTTGAAATTCCCTATTTTTTTAGGGCGAAGGGACATAGCTTTTAAAGCATCTCCAGCTAGTGGATTCTTAGCTTTTTTGAAATATGTTTAATCTATCTTTTTCTCAATCGACAAGCTCATATAGCTGAACTAAAGCTGCTTAAAGCAAGAATGGCAGGCTTACTCATAGACACTTCCAGGTGCATATGGATTATTTGTGGGAATTGTATTCACACAATTCTCGCAGGTGACTTCAAAAGAAACCTATCGGATATCCAGGATATTCCATGTATGACTGCCTAGTCTGAATGCTAAAGCTTAAGCTCCTGGGATGATAAACGGACGACTAGCATAAATAGCTGAAATACGGTTGCAGGAAACGCAAATTAGATTGTTCACGAGGATTGTATCGTTGGTGTTTTCCAAAATGTTCATGAGTGTGAGTTCAGTGTTGTATTTGCAGGAGCGGCATTGAACATCAACGAGAAGGGTGCTCACACGGAGATGTGCGATCTAAGAATAACAAGGAATATAAAAATAAGCTAGAAATATATGATGATATTTTTATTAATTTTCTTACTCCTTTCATTTAGAAATCTTTGAGAGAGCAGTACATATTGAGATCAAGATCCCTAGCGAAATCTCTGTCTTCATCATCGCTGTCTTCGTTTTCTTCTTCAATAACCTTCTCCTCTTCGTCTTCATCATCCTTTTGATTTTATTTACCATTAAAATCAACAAATCCACATTTTATCTTTTTTTGTTCTTACATTCTAATGGAAATACGGATCTTCAGCATATTCTGCATCCTCATCATCCTCCCCTTCCTCACCATCATCTCCTTCATCTTCTCCACCACAATTCTCCTCTTATCTTTTCGCCTTTTCTTCTTCCCTTGCTTTTGCAGCTAATTCTTCTTCTTCTTTTCTTTTTTCTTCAGCTTCTTGCGCTTAAATCAACTCATACGCACTCTTGAACAGTTTTTCAAGATTATTATCCAAATACTTTAAGGTCCTAAACACACTCTTTTATTAAGTCTAGTGCACATTATTCAAAATCTCTTCGAATACATCTGAGATCACATTTGGGATACTTGCATTCATCAGTTAGTATTATGTATCTTTTCCAGCATTTTTAGGGTCAAGTGCGACTCTAATTAACAAATACCCCTCTTGAATATCAAAATTCAAAGGTAAAGATTCTTTTTTGCAAGTCGGTGTGTGCTTGATTTCGAACACGTGGTTCTTCTGCAACCACGTGAAAGAACTCATGTAACTTCTCTAAATTTGAACTAAATCTCTTGTGTAGGCATCATTTGCAGCTTTAGCATAGGTCATATAGTCGTTTTTGAAGATAGTTCGGTTGTTAAATTCAGCTATTTTTTTGCCTTCATCTGTCTTGGAAATATCTATCCAAGGCTTGTATTTCCTTGTGGATACTACTTCTTTTTTAGTTTGAGCAGGCTGCACCTTTGACATTTCCTCAAGCATCCTAAGATCAAATCCTTTTTCTTCCTTATCTTCTGGTTTCTATTATTATTAGATATCCTCTGCTGGAATAGCATTCTCAACCTTTCTTTCTTCTTCTTAGCTGCCTTCAGGTACTTTTTAGGTCTTCTCCTTGGCCTGTTGTTCAGAAACATTCTCAGCATTATTTTCCTTTTTAGACCCATTACTAGGTGCACTTCCAACAGGATTCTCAACAATTATCTTGCATATTTTTCCCTTTTTCTCATCTTCTACAGCAACTGCCATCTTTGACAAGTGTTCTTTGTGTAATCTATGCTCTTCAGCAAGTCTAGTTTGTTTTTCTTTCTTCAGCGTAGTCTTGCTCTTATATTCAAATTCTTCTTCACTAGAGCTACCACTTCCTTCAGAATCACCTTAGACGATTTTATCAGCACCTGTGTTGGTGGTATCCTCTGATTTTTTATTTGTCTTCTTACCGTTATTATCTGGAGCAGTCGGTTTAATATGTCGATTTTACGCTTCCCATTCTTCCATTCTCAAATGCACAAAATGACATTTCGATTCATATTTACATTTTCCTTGATCCAAAAAGAGTTTGCACAGTTTATTTAGAGGCACACTGATCTTTCCATGACTGAACTTGCACTTATCACCATAGAAGCATTTTCCAGCTTTGAATAGTTTGCACAGGCCGTGGTGCTTTTTATTGTCTGTTTCTTTGTTACTTTGAGAAGAAGAAGACTACTGCTGGAGATTTGGAACATCTTCTTATTCTTTCTTTTCTTCTAACTGAACATCAATCTTTCTAACAAACTCAACTTTTTATGGTCTGTCATTGTTGTTATTGTCTCTTGATTTCTTCTACCTATTGTTGTTGTTATTTTGTGGTTTTTTCTATTTTTTGTCATCATCATCTTAGCTATCATAATCCATTTCCTCCTTTTCCTGTACATCTTCTTTCTTGAATTTTTTGCTATTTTTGTTATTGTTTTGCTGTTCCTTGGGCTTCTAAGCTTAGCTTTTGGTGCTCTACTAGCCTTCTTTCCCTTCAATGACAGTCTAATCCTAGGGCTTACTTTCACTCATACTTTTTCAATTTTTCTCTAACTATTTTTCACTTATTTTGTTAATATTTCTAATAAAAAAAAAACAATCACAATCGTGTCTTTAACTCTTCCCCTTTCTTATCTCACTCTCACTTTTGTCATTTCACCCTTGTATTTCACAGTCGTAAATCGTAATAGAAAGTCCCAAAAGATGTATCTATTTTACCTAGAAAGAATTATTATTGTTTAATTTTTTACAATTTTACCTTGGAAGAATTATTTTTAAAATGTTCATGCATACAAACATATTCATTGAAGTTTCTTAATCGTTCTCAGAATTCTAGTAATAGCTCAAAAATGCATAGCCTGATGCCGAAAAAAGGATATTATTATTTAAATTAAAAAATTAATTCTTTTTAACATGTCTATCTTTTGAATAAACGATTTTAAATTTGTTCATTCAGATTATGAAGAAAAGTTATGTGAGGAGATAAATGTTTGTTGACTTATTACTTAGAAAATATATTAACTTTTGAGCTGTGACGGGGCTTCAAAAATTATGAAGAAAATGAATAGCAAAAAAGAAATTCATTTGACTTTCTGTGGAGACTTCAAATCAACTAATCTCTGTTGAATTGGCTTGTCTTTGAAAAAAAGCATAACTACAAATAATCAATACTTCCCTAAAGTAATTAGAAATATTCCTTGCCCACGCCAAAAAATAATCCAAGTTCATAAAATACAAATGAGATTTGGTCGTTAATCCAAGGAGAGTTCCCTTGTTTCTGAGAACTACACACCTGGACCAGGATTCTACCTTGGAAATGACCAACGCTACTCTAATATCTTGAAATACTCTCATCCATACTACGGTGGCTAAGATTTAGCCATGGGATTCTCTCGTGAAATGCGATTTCACAAATCCAAGCAGACAGAAGTCAAACCTGGACCAGGATCATATAATTTTGGGAAATAATTTCTCAATCAAAAAGAATTCACTGCGAAATATGCTAGCAATCCTCATTTATAGAGAATTGGAACATCAAACTCTGCAGCATTTTAAAATAACACTAATTAGAATTTTACAACAACTTTTAAAGTAAATTCAGTCCCTTCGATACCAAGTGCACATTTCTCGCCTGGATATTAAGAAATCCGTGATGGACTAGTCATTTAGCTCAAAGATTAAACGAAATAAGCATAAGAAAATAGAGTTGGACCTGGATCATACGATCCTAAGATCGAAACAATAAGACCTAGAAAAGCAACTACAGTTATTCGAAGTCAATCGAATAATGCTATTAAACTTAAAAAACTCTCAAGGAGCTCAGTTAAACCTATTATTAAACCAACTTCACCTAATCAGATAGACCTCTGTCTTGTAGCACACAAGCAGTTCTTCGGTTGAAATTAGAGGAAATAAAAACAGTAATTTGGAGTTATATTTATTTTCACGGGGACTTATTTGATAGTAAAGCAAGAATTTTGTATGTTTATGAATGCATTTAAACTGAAATACACTCATAAATATGTTATTTTCCCTAATACCCTTGAGCTAATTAGGCTTTATTTCTAAAATATTTGAAATGTCTGATAGATTTTTCTAATTTTTATGTTGAAAATGTATTCGTAAAATATTTATGTTTTTATTTTGGAACCAAAAATTAATAGGTTTTCCAATAATATCAGTTTGTCTGTTCTTGTATCTGTCTTCAAGCAAACCCGAACCCTTCTTTTCCTTCGAGAATCGCATATGTGAGCTTCTCTGCAAGAATCTCTTTGGAATCGTAGTCTGGAAGGTCCAGCTGATTGAAACTATTAAGCATGAAAATAAACAAATTATTAGACTAATAATGAACTTTAAAAAGTGATTTCTTTTACCATGTGTGCGTTGTCGGTAATTTATCTTTGCTGTAAGCCTTATGGATCTGGAATTTTTGGATTCCTTGGATGCCGCGGAGATGTGAAAAACCATCCAAAGGGACTTTAGATGTGCCTATTTATGAAAACAAATGATTTTAAGAAAATTCGCAGGGAACTCGATGAATTTTCAACTACTAAAATAGCTTTGAAATGTTCCCATCCAAAAACTTAAAAATGGTTATTATTCTTACCTGTGAGGAACTGTAAGAAAGCAGCTTTTTAAGTGCCATCATAGGTTCCAAGAATCTCCCAGAACCATTTAATGATTGGATCTGTCTGCTTGTAATTATGATATTCTGTGTTAGCTTTAAGATCAACCACTTTTTTGAAAAAAAGTAATAAAAACATGATTAATTCGAATCTATTTTTTTATGGAATCAATGAAAAAAAATCAATTTGTTCCTTACAATCAATATCCGGTAGCCCTGATATCATAAGCTCTAGCTCATGGGAATCAAATACAGAGATGATGCTCGCAGGGATGATATCATGGAAACCTTCTAAGAAGAATCTAATTTGATTCTCAATTCTCTTAGTCATTTTCATATGGCAAAACAACTGCACATATTCTAATTTGTTCTCCTCTGTCACAGCAATGTTCTTACCACCTGATTTCATTTCGATCTCCTCTAACTTACCGAATTAATTCGTTTCATATCTACAAAAAAAGAACGCAAAATTATAAATATCAGCAAAAAATGCATGTATTTCTTTTTCTAAAGATTACGAGAAAGTCAGATCAAGAGAGGTAACATCGTTCTCGACAATCCATTTCATATTCTTGTAGAATTCATTATCCTAATCCTGGATATCATGATAAGTGATTTCTTATCCAAGAATGTGTTTATAGAATGACCTCGTGAAATACGCTTCCAACATGTGTCCATCAAAAAGTGCTTTTCCAACGATTCTCCCAACAAATTTAAAGTATTATTTATCTTAATTATTAATGTAAGAATTAGGGTTCGGCTGGAAGGTATTCCCACTCTGTGAAGGCAAGAACAAACAGTAATTTGGGTTGAAGATTTCCTTAGATAAAATCACAAACCATTCTCTTGTCAACCCACCTGCATCGATACCTTCTTCTCCTTCGAATTGAATTCTCAATCGCCCTTTAAGCTAATCTGGTTTGAGCTAGTTAATCGTGTAATATGAATCAACAAGGACTTCTTTTCTCCTAATTCTGCAGTTAATTTATTATGCCGAAGCAGCTGCTTTAGCCTTGATATTTCTAATTTCCAGCATGAAGAAAGTCTTTTTATTCTCGAATTCTATAATTCTCGGGATATACTTGAACACCACTCCTACAGGCTCCAGAAGAATCGACGTGTAGGCATGCTGAACTTATCTATTATCACTTTCTTGCTGACGTCTAATGTTTTCACGGAGTTTCGTACGAATTAGAGAATTTATAATATTTTTAGATTTCTCACAAACGAAGAAAAACAGCTATTAAGAGCTCATTGTTCTCTCGCGAACTTCTTTAAATGAAAGATGAGAAACCAACAATTCTTCTTAGTGAAGCTATGGCTGCTGTACCATAGATTATTTAGAATGAGCGAGCTTAGGTAATTAAGGCGATTATGTGTTATTATTATTGTTAGCTGTTGTGGTTGTTGTTGATACTGTCTAATTAGTAGCTCCATTTAGATTAAACTAAATGATCAAGAAGCTCTCCAGTAGTGGTTGTAGCGTTTAAATAACCGAATACGAGTGTGTTTAATTGTTGTGCTCACCAATAAACGAAAAAAGCTCAGCCAAATTGATCCACAACCGATGCAGTTATCTATCTTGCACTAAGTGAGCAAACTCCTCTTGAATCTTCTCTCTGATTCTCCCTAATTACTCGTTTTATTACTGTTACTCTGATTTTCTGGGATCATTAGTAACCTCTTCCTCTTTTTTATTCGAATCTTCCTTTTTTTCTTCGACAATTTCTTCAGTCGATTCTTTTTCTTTCACTTGCTGCGATTTATCAAATAATTCCTTCACAATCGTGAACATCTTTTAGACTTTAGATACTCCATGCACATGCTCTTAAATACTCTTCAAAGCCCTTGCATCATTCGATTTCACGCGTAAATGGGGAATATATTAATCTAACACAAGATTTATATCCTCCGCAAATAGCATGATAATACTTGTCAATTCCGCTATGAAATCAGCGAGATTTCTCGAATCGAAGCACATGTAATTCATAATCTCAGAAATTTTCTTTAAAGAGCTTTTCGATAAGGAATCACTCGAAAGAACTTGGCAAATACTCTTCACAGAAAGTGAAGAATATGACTACTAGTTAGCTACTGAAGCTGATTCCTAGAAATGGAAGGAATAGTATTTGCTAGCAACGTTGTGTAACAGCGAAATGAGTAATTCCAACAGAATAGGGTTTTCAAACACAGCTTCGGATGTCAGCAATTAAGCTAGATCTATGAACGGTATTCTTTTTGGTTTCTTGTGCAGACTATCTCTCAGTTACTCCACAGCTGCTAGTCCGACTATCGAACTGTCTTGCTTGGAGGAATCCACAACAAAGAAAAGATTCTTTTCGCTTGCTTTTGCCAACAAGAAAAGGATCTTCTGAGCGACTTAGACATATATTTCCTTTTATGTTTTCTTCTTGATTTATGTATTCTTTTTAATGGTTTTCTCATTCTCCTCTGGTGCTTTGTCTATGATGTCTGCAGGAGGGAATAATACTTTGTCTGATTCTTGTTAAAGTTATTTTTTGTCATTTTCAGCAGATTCTGTTGTTGTTTCTGCTCCCAATCCTTCTGTTTTTTCTTCTTCTACTTCCTTTATGATTTCCTTTCCAGCTACGTTCTTATGCATCATAGCAATCCCTGGACTTCTAAGGATAAACATCATAGCATCGAACATCTTAAATTCTGCATAAGGATTCTCCAACAGCGAAACCATCAGCTAGTATGGGAATTAATTAAAGGAATCACCACCAACATACAGAAGTTCTATGATTCTCTGCAATACCCTTTCGTCTGCGAGTAATCCAAGTTCCGTACGAATCGCACTGTTTTATAGAATCTACTAACGTTTCTCAGCAACTTTGATGATTCTCTATTTTAACTCTAGTTTCTTGCGTTGCTACTCGAGAAGTTTCTTTTATTCTCTTTTCTAGATCTATTGAACTTCAGCTTGCTAGTTATGAATAGCTACACCTTGTTGCTAGAGCATTTACGCGTGTTATCTCATTTCGATGGGGATCTCACCGAGAACTTCCGGGGAAGCTGTCAGGAGGATCTCATCTCGTAGATGAGGAGGTAACGAAGCTAAGAATGTTGCAGTGTAGGTCTCGTTACTTGCAGGGTTGGATTGATCAGAAGCTGGAACTCTTGCACTTCCTCCTTGAGAATCTTAAACTGCCTACGATGGTTAATTAGGTTGATTTTCTCCTTAACCATTTTGCGCTTGAGGTGATTATTATTCAGGTACTAAAGGGTTTTATTGTTGTTATTACTGCTGTTATGGTTAATTCGCCTATTACTGTTATTGTTGCGCCCTTGGTGCATCTCTAGCAGCATCTCTGATAGCTTCAGCACGTGCTTATTCAATCGGTAGATAATTCAAGATAATTTCTAGTTTGATATCTTCAGGTAATTCATCGAAATACAGTGGATCTAATTCATTTCGTTCGAAGAATCCAAGATCTAAGTCAAACTATTAAAGTAATGCTAATGATCGCTGCATGAAATCGGGTTCTTAAACTGGAGGAGGTACTGGATTAGATTCCTATACTACTGCTGGTTAGGTTGCTTCCTATGAAGATTATTCAATCACTGCAGGTTATTATGCTTCATGCTATTATTGTGTCTCCACTGCTACCTAAATAGGTTGATCTTGTTGTTGTTGTTGTTGTTGTTATTGTTCTACCTACTGTTGTGATTACTGAATCTATTGCTGAAGTGTAAGTTACTGCTATTCTTCATCTTCAAACTCCTAGTTAATTCTATCAAACTCAATTTACGCTAACTACATAGCTTACTCCATTTCTATCCTTTCCAACTCAGTTAATTCATCAACTGTATGATTTTAATGAGAAGAATCAACATTTCGATTATTTGCTTGTTAATTCATTTCTTAAGTTGCGGCTTGCACAGGTGGAACTATTACTCCTCCACCTTGAACTTATCCTTGTCCTTCTCCAATGCTTGCAACAGCAGCATTTGCTTGCTCTCCTGAGTTTTGCTGATGTTGCGTGGACTCAGAGAATTAGCTAATAATTTGCTACAGATATGCTTCCTACTCTGCTAAGGTTTATTATTGATTCTATTACTCACCTGCAACGCTATTAACTCCTGGAATGCTGCTATTCCCTGCTAGTAACGAATGACCGCTGATGATATTCTCCCAGATATTATTCTGGATATTAGGTATCTAAGGCTATTACAATTGATTCTCTGGTTGATTATCTTAGTTTTCAACGTTTTAAAGTGGACTCTCCTAATGTTCTTAGGATTCTTCGTTTCCTTCTTATTAATCATCTAATTAATGCTAAAGAGCAGCATGCTACTACTGCTACTACTCTCCATCTTCTTCTCCTTCTTCATTATCTACTTCTTCTTGATTTTGAACTTACCTCTAAGCCATCGATCTATTGAAATTCTATTCTTCTACTGCATCTGACAGCAATAAATCTCTGAAACGACTCATCATCTATGAGCGCATTATCAATGCTTGTTCTTGTCTCTGTAACTGCTCTAACTCCTAGAGAAACACAAAGAAGAATTAAACCATCATTATTCAAAGATATTCTAAATCTTTCTCTTACTTGAGCAGCTTGTTAGTGCTGATACTATGCCAAATTACGTATTCCCTAACAAAGCCAAATTACCACATTAATTTGTGTTTTGAAATCAAGAAAAAGGAAGTTTCAATATGTTAATTTAATTAAAATTACTTCAGATGGCTAGAAATAATTATAGCGACCTTGGTACACCCCCTCTTGATCAGCTTAATTATTATTCTCTTCATTGTTGAAGATCTATCTATACCCGAATTACCCTTGATTCTCTCTATTAGAATACGGATTATCTCCTAATCCATTGTGCAAGATTGTTCCATTCTGCTCTAATTATCTCAGCAACTACCTCAGCTACCCTTCAGATGTATCTCTCCTTTGAAGAATCTCCAGAAGTAAATTCTGAGGATTCGAGAGATCAAACTAATTCTACTCAGCTCCTAGATTACTTGGATTAGCTTGTCTAAATTTACTAATCCCTGTGCTGCTGGGTTATGCGATGTACGCTAAGGAATTCCAGTTTTTCGTTGGGATATTGAAGTAATCTTGTGAATACTTCTCAAGATGGGCAAGAGTCTCGTAAACTGACTTAAGCTCCCCTGGTTAAGCCCCACCAAGCATCTTTCCACGCATGAGCATCCTTTCGGATTCTTAGAGTTACTAAATGGATATTTATTAACTGAATAACTATTTCTCATCGAATTTGAGATATTTCTTTAAATCCTTAATTGGCTGATTTCCTAGACCAGCAGCCGCGGCTGTTCCATCATTCGGGAGAAGACTATTTCCAGTAATAGGTGCTTCAGATATTTAATTATCCTTAGATTCCTCAGGAATATCATGATCTTCATCGTCATCATCATCTAGATCATCTTCATCGTCATTTTCGAATATTTCCGCTTGAGGGATTTACTAGATATTTAGATTAGTGTTGTTGTTATGATTTGTGCCAGTGTTACTCGATAAATTTAAATTATTATTGTTATTGTTATTGCTGATGCTAATGCTGTTGTCTTCGGAGTTCAATCCATTCGCTTGCACTTCTAACTCACTGATACCTTCTTCACTTGCAAATCCTTCATCGTATCCCTCACCCATACCTGATTCGGCTAAATAGTGATACCCTCTGTTTGTTAATAAATCACACAAAAAAGATAAAGTTTAAATAAGAACAATAATAAGAGAAAATAAATTTTTTGATCATCTTACACATTCATTGAGCTTGGTTCTTGTGATAGACTATTCTCTAGCATTAATGTTTGATTCCCTTCAGATAACCCCCCTGCTACTACTCTAGCACCTAATTCTCCTTAAGGGAATACCTCTTCATCATCTTCTTAGACTTCCTCTTCTTCTTAGACTTCCTCTTCTTCTTCCTCTTCTACTTCTTCCTCTTCCTCTTCTTCTCCTCCATGTTCATCTTCTCCTTCTTCTCCTTCTTCTTACCCTTAGAGATCCTCATAAATCTCTCCTTCTTCTTCTTAAAACTACTACATATCGATTGGAATCTCTAATTCTCCATTTTCTTCTTCAGCGAGAGTCCAATCTCCTTGCTCATCTTAATTCTAATGAAGTTCTTCTTGCTACTATTGTAGATACATCTCTTGTTCTAACTGCTACTGCAATTAAAGAGCTTGAGCTTAGGGATTATTAGTATTACTGGTTTCTTCGAAGTGCTTCTGTAAAGATAAAATCTTCCTCCAAGCCTATACGAAATGAGCTTACTGTTAAGTGGTAGCATATTTCATCGGTACGAATTACGCACTGTGTGATTAGTAAAGATAGTTTGCTTCAGTGATAGTGTTGTTGCTGCTGAGAGTGCCATTAGCGATGGCTTTTTTGTTTCTCATGAGATTTGACAGAGCATATCGATGGATAATTGCTAACGGTTGTGTGATAAATGGCAAGAAATTCTCGAATGAGAAATATGAAGATATTTTCAATGAACTTAACGCTTCACTGAAGAGATTCAGGAACTAAGGAGGAGCAGAAGAAGTAGATGTAGACTCTGAAGATGGCTACTACTGCACTGTCTAATACCCTGCAGCAGCTCCGATTGAGTTCTTAAATTGTTTGAGATTTAACAACAAACAAGTGATTTATCCACAAGTGATAAGACTCAGAAGATTCTCTGGAGCTGTCGAAAGCTGCAAGCAATGAGCTTGGAAGTATGCTTAAGTATCACTGATTATCTGTTTTCTTACTTCAGATGCATAGCTTTCTCTTGATGAGCGCATAACAACGGAATCCATGCAGAGTTCTAACAGTAAATCCCTTGCGAAATGCTAGAAATGACGCATCACAACTCGACTCAAGAATTACAAGAAAGTAGCTTGCTTGGATGCTGGTTGCTAAGGTTATTGTTACTCTGAATAGATCTGTGGGAGTGAAAGTAACTGATTAATTGCTGTTTCGGTCTTAAGAACTATTGCTACAGTCTTGTACACTCTGAATTTGCAGATGTATGGTACCAAAAGCGGGAATCTCTTGACAATGAAATGAATCGCGTGAAGGAGTATGCCCTCATCAATTTCAAGATTATTTTGTATTGGTGAATGCTATTATTCAGATTGATCTTCCCCAGACTGTTTTTCCACCTCCTTAGAATTCTTGACAATTCTTTATACGACTTTCTCTACGAATGCCTCAAGTAACTAATTAATGTAAGCACTTGCAGGCTGTTTAGGGACATAATTGGCAGCAAAATCTAGTCTGTAAGTTGAAGTTATCTAAGATGCAGACGAATTCACTGAGATATTTGCAGTGGATATTTTCTTAGATTATATAGATGAATTCGCAGATGAACTCAACGAAACTGGTAACAGAACACGATGAACATCAGAATCCCTGTTTAATTCTATCCACTCCTTTCCGTTGTCCTTTTTAGTCTTGCAGATTCTCCCAAAAACATCAGTAAACAATGGAGATTGTGAAATCTATGCAAAACGATTTAAGAATTCTTCTAATGGAACACGAATAGGTTTTTGAATTGTGGTCTCATCGTGAGATAGGACTTCAACAGGTACCAATGGAGATGGATTAACAGTCGCTGTAGTGGAAGTAACTGTATTTGTAGCTGTTGTTGCTGGAATCTCAGGGGCATTTTAACTATTTGGTTTATTCGCATCCACAACAACAACAGAAGTACTTGCAGAATTATTAAGACTATCTTAAGGCAGAATCTATGTCGCATTTGCAGTAGAATTCTCTGCTATGCTCCCAGTATTCTCCTTTTTCTCTTACAACGCATTCTTATGCTTATAGAATAAGAAGAACTATTTGATTTTCGCTTCTATGAACACTGCCTGTGATTATGCATCCATGAGTGCAGCAGAGTAGAAGTTAGTTAACGATTAGAGAATCGCAGATAGCGAATTCAATTATAAATTTAAAACATTGTTCATTACACTGGATTCAGCAACAACACTGCTGAATTTGTTGTTTTAGAGCATAACATTACTTAGTATTTTCAAGATTCCTTCCACGCATTCGCTGTTCAGCAAACTGGTTCCTTGAAGAGCATTATTTGATTAATTGAAGGCGATTTCGGTGATAGTTTAGATTAACCCTACTAGTTAATGAGATACATCATGTTTTTGAGAAGAAATCTATGAGTTTTTGGATATCATAGAATCATCTTTGCTGCTGTTATTAGCACCTAAAAACGATGACACAGATTAATCTGTTTTACTGACATTACTGTCGTTTTTACTTCTATTGATATTTGTGATTCGCTTTTTCTCTTTTTTGGAGATTGCATTGTTGCTGAGATCACTGAGTGAAACTATGCAATCTGCAAATATCAAGCATTACTTGAAATATTCACTGATTATGAGTTTTGCATGAGTAACTTCTTCTTTTTCTTACTCAGTGAGCTTCTGATTCTTAATGATCTTATCTGCTACGTCCTTGCAGAAATGAAGTAGCTCTGCAGATACAGACTTATTTAAAAAAGAGAAAAAAGAAAAAGTTATTATGTTAGGAAAAATATTTATTTTTTTGATTTGTTAAATTATTTTTACCTTCTTAAGAATGATCTTATTCTTATTTGAGATTGTGAATTTAGAAAGTACAAAGAGTGCTTTCGACAACAGGCTAATCCGTTGAAGGGTCACAGATGAAGATGATGATGTATCAGTGTTCTCCACTGAGATATCGAAGATAACTTTCGGTTTGAATTCATTCGACAAAATCTTAGGTGATATTTTTAAATTAAATTTATTCTCCATTAGACTTGCAGCTAACGATCTTATATTCCAAAGAAGCAAACAAGCAATATCATCAGCAGTCAACACTGAATTCTTAGATTCCTCGCTAGTAAGCTAAGTAACAGCTAGACTGTTTGCTGGAGCCTTAGCAGCAGTATCAGTTGGTTTAATGACAAGATCAGCAACGAATGGAAGTGTTTAGTTAAAACTAAGAATGTGATTGAAGAATAGCGCTTAAATTCCATATTTAAACTCCTTAATTTTTTCCTTGACAGCATCTTCAGATTTGAGTTTGATTATCTATCCATCAGGGCTATTATTCTTAGTTGATTTAGATAACTCCCTTGATCCTGTATCGACTATTCCAGTCTCTCCTAGTTCACTCTATTCCTCAGATTCACCTAAATCAACACTTCTTCTAGCTTGATTCAACCAGTTATTCCCAGCAGAAGCTAATTGCTATGCTCCTAATCCACTTCTAGGTACTTCACTAACTCCTGGTTCAACTTCTTCTTCTCGATCAGGTTAATCGAAAACAAACTACTACGACGCCAAGAACTCCACAGCTTGGTTAATATCCTTGTATCGATTCAACGCTGCAATCGCTTTTCGTCTTGGAAATCCCATATCAACAATTCTTTGAACATCTGTTTCGAATTTAATTTTCTTTAATTCCTCATCCGCTTTGAGCTTTTCTTTGAGTCGTTTATTCAAATCTACTTTCAGCAGAGTTGCCTTGGTTTCTAGCCCAAATGTAATCTCCGCTTTCTACAATAATACCTCCACAAGAGAAACAAATTCAGGCGATTTTTGAAGTTGCACGAGATTATTCTTGAGAATGTCCTCCAGAGATTGAATCATATAGAAGCTAATACCGTTTGCTAGCGCGTCAACATGCACTTCCACCTGCTTTTAACCCTTAATGTAGTATTCCTATGATATATTTATAGTTCTCACAAAGAGTTATTCCACTAAATAAGCTAATTTATCCGATAATCCTTTCAGCGCAGAACCAATTAATTTTTCTTAAATTGATAAATCTGCTGGTTTCTTGATATCCGCTGAGTCCACTAAGAGCCTAATAGATGCTCCAATAGAGTCTACTAAGACAGAAAGGACTTTCTCTAGTCTGAGATGAGCAAGACAACTAATATCAATGACACTTTCTCCTTCCACTTTTTTACCATCATCCATTTAGATTCCCAGGAACAAACTAATATGTCCTAAAACCTAATCAACTAAGCTGATTCTAGAGAGCTTCTCCATCCAACTCTCTGCTTCTTCATTTTCATCACTCTTTTCTTAAATTAACACACTATCTTTGGGTTCTGTAATGTCAACTTTCTTAATTCTTGTGAATGTAATTTCCTTAGGAATTCGATTAATTAACTCCTCAACTCCACTGGAAAATATTTATTGTCTCTATTTTTAATCTATTACACTGCTTTAGGACACTAACAAGACTTTGAATAAGCTCCTTAGTGTTGAACTCAATACTCCTTAGCTCATAGAATTTCTCCAATATGTTAATTAATCTAAACATTCTTTTTCTTTGTCAACTGAATCCCCTGCTAAATGTCTTCGCAGCCAGGACATCTCTTCCTTATTCGAAGATCCAACTATCACATATAATCGATGCAGTTACTTCAGTGTCGTGGAGAATCTTTCACGAGTGATTCCTAAATGAAGAAATAGAAAAACAAAAATGTAATAATAAATTTACAAGAATTCTCATTTCTTTGGTGTTGTTACGTGTATCTGCTTTTTGTTTGATTGCAGTGATGAGTAGATGCACTAGTCCATTGATAAACAGTAATGACGTCGCAAGTTACAGTGGCTTGATAAGTGCATGTTTTGCTGAATGTTACATTGTTTTAAATAAATCGATTTCCTTAGAATGGAATGGCAAAGAATCAAGGAACACAGTTGAAAAATCAGTAGCCTGCTCTAATGGAATTCCTATCAGCGTCTCTATCAACTCTAGTTCTTTGTTAAGCAGATTAAACGCCTTTTCAACTGCTTGCTATCCGATTTATTGGCTTAACTACACAGCATAATAAATCAATCCTTTTTTGGAAATATCGTTTGCAGCATCTAATATTGGAAATTTCACTAATTCCAAGAACAAATTGAAAAAATCAAATTTTTCCGAATGCATCAAGAAAAACGCTTCTCGCTGACAAATAGCCACATAGAACTTGCAGAAGTTATCGACCATTGCGAAGAATTCTCGGCATTCGTTGGAGGAAAAATCGCTGCCTTCGAAGGAATCTTTTTCTAAACAATCGAGATATTTCGTTTTCTTTTCAGTTAGAGTAATCATTGTAGCAGAGAGCAACTCAATTAGGAGTGGTTTCGAATCAGTACGGAGATTCGCTTAGTCAAAACTACGAGCATTTTTAGCTATTACTTCTGCTATCATTGTTAATGGACTCATAACAGCTTCAGGTTGCTAACTGCTATTCCCACCAACTGAGAAACATTAAATGTATTCTTTCTATGTAAAAGCCCTGAATATCTTATCCAGAAACCCTGCTTAAATCGCAAGTTCTTTCCCTTTTGGAGTAATGCATAAAGCTGTTAAGAACTACAACGAATGTTTGATATTCGTTGTGTCTTTAGGTAAGGCGTCGTTTGTTAAAGTCTAAAGTAATGTAGCTACAAGTCCTTTGGTTATGAATTACCCAATCAACTACGGCTGTTCGTTGACAATTCGATAGATAAACGCAAGAGAAGTGTAGAACAACTCAGGATGGTAGAATTTCTTAAGACAATCATGGAAAACCTCAAAGAAATTTGTGGAGGTAATATTTCTCGAAATTGTTTAATTTCCACGTTAGTTCTACTGCTGACTTCTGAAAATCTCATTGAGACCGCTTATCGCAGTGTGTATCTTATTGTATAACTCTTCAATAGTGATTTCCTTCCAGAGTTAGACAATTTCAAAATGAGATTCCTTTTCCAATGGAATTTCATGAATTTTAGGTGTTTTCTCTTTTTCTTCTTTTCGCCCTGCTAATTGTAATGGCAATAGATCATGAGATGGAAGCTATAGTAATATGAGATACTAAGGTAGCAAGTGATTCTCAAATATATTATGTTCTCTATTGATTTCATTGTGTTTCATGAGGTAAGTCAACACAATTTAGACTTTTGTGATGACATCTAATGAAAACACTAATTTTAACGGAGCTGGAGAACTCGCTGCTCTTGTCAGAGAATTCGATATGTTTATGAGAAAAGGAGCTGCTAATGCGGAGATGTTATTTACGATTGGAAAATCACTTTTGTCACCCAGCAGTCCAATTAATTATTTCTAGAATTCCATATCTTGAGCTGTTTCGGAAGGTACAACATATTATTCGTCGTCTTCAAAGTCAAGTTCATCAACAGCAGGTGCATCTCCAGTAGTATTATTCTCTTTGTTTTCTGAGATTTTCTCAAGCCCACAAGATGGATCTAGCAGGCATACTTGTCTTAAAGCAGACAGCAACATCTCGCCATATTCCACAGCTTGACTTCTTGCATAGAACCGAATCAATCTGACAATCTTCGAATGAATTTTCGGAGTGCTTTTGAGCTTCAAGATATTAATTAATTCCTCAATTAGATTCTCTGGTTTGAAATCTTTCAATTGTAATGCAGTCTTATTCCTCACTGTGTAATTAGACAAATCCAGGAGAAAAAAACAAATTAGGATAGGGTTTCAAAAAGTAGAAATACACTAAATCAATTTTTACCATAAATTTTAAACGAATTGATGAAGAAATTAATCATGTGTGCTCTCTAATCCTCATCATCTCTGTGCTTAATGTACATCAGAGCGATTCTGAGTTTGCAGAACTCAAATGAATCTTTGTTTTCTCCTTCTTCTCCATCTTACTTGAGTTGATATTTCTCAGCGATTTCCTTGGCAACAGCAAATGAAGATCGACTTTCTAGTCCAAGAGTTTAAGTGTTTAGCGTTTGAATAGCATCTGCAGCATCACAGCTTATTTAATTTTCTGTAGATTAGTCATTGCCATCAGCTCCTAAACCTGTAATATTCTTCTTCCCCACAAAATATATTGTCTTTTACTTTGAAATTCTCAATAATGATTCTTTTGTTAAGAAAACGGAATCTTCCTTATCATTCTCTGTATTATTAGTTGTAATGCTCTATGTATTTGCTATCTCATCTTGTAACAAGTCATCATTGTGTCCTCTTAGAATTTTCCCCTACAAGGATCCTTTTCTAAGTGTGCTATCTTTTCTGGAAGTTTGAATTTTTTATGCTTTTTCTAGAATCTTATCGACCTTCGGATCTTCATAGTATACCGCAGCTAAGGGGCATTTAAGTTAAGAACTCTTAGGAAAGATATTATTCAGATGATAGAATGCCAAGCTGACATAGGACAGAAGCTTTAACTTGAATTCCTGGATAACTTACTGTTCTTATGGGCGGGCAGAGAGTAATTCATCGGAGAATCGCAGGATGGTCTAAGCGACTCTCACCGAAAGCTGAAGAGTTTTGAATGAATCTGAATGCTGAAGTATGAAGAAAACTCGATCTGTGGAATGAAAGAGCTATGCAAAGAGTGGATTGTCTACTGCATTCTCGTAGAATTTAAGAATCGAGGAAGCTACACTTTCATCGAGTACAGTGGCTGTACTCTAGTCACTGTTAGCCTCAAGGAAGCTATCACATGTGTCAAGTAATTCTGCTATTTCACTCGTACGACTGAAACTTTTTAATTCAGTGTTTTTCCTGAGTTTTTTGAGGACTGCTAGAAATGCAACTTTATCATTTTTCAAAGCTAAGATCTCTCGCAATACCTAGGAGCACAAAATTATGAAGAATCAATTGAAATGGCAAAATCTTTTTGAGGATTATTTCAAATTGCTTTTACTAAAAATATGGAAATTGTGATGGACATAATATCGAAAAAATAACATAAAATTCAATACTTCCGAAGAGAATCCGCTCATGTTGGTGGAGTACAGTTTTTCTGGGATCTTCATTGGGAATCAATAAAACAAAGTAGCTATCAATCGACGATGGATGCAAGTATCTCTGAGTCTTGAGTCTTAGAATACGCTTGTTTGTCTAACTGTTTTAGCTTTCAAATTATATGATTTAGAATTTTTTTCTCACTCTCTGTTTCTAATTTTTTGTTTCTTTTTCCTTTAATTGTTTGACTGCTTTTTTCTCACATTTTTTCAATTCACCCAGAGCAGGGAGACAGATTCCGTCCAATAAGGGCCTCTATCTCTATCCCATCCTGCTCTAAAAGTCAATTTTTTCCCCACCTTTTCCTCACTCAATCTTCCCCCACTTGGAATTACTAATTATTGAAGAAAAAACTAAAGTCATTTTAAAACAAGAAAATAGCAGAAAAAAGAAAATAATATCAAAATTAATGGAATTTATTTTTAAATGTTTCTTTCAAAGTATGGGTTTTCATAAAAATTTTGAAATAAAAAGAATTCTTGATTGAAAATCACTTCAGCTGCTTCAAAAACATCTTAAAAAGCAAAAAAGCTTAGAATGTCATCTCATATTTTAGATTATCTGTTAGGGAAAAATATGTTCGGTTACTTAGATATTATTTTGATTTAAATGTTGCTACAAGAACCAAAATCAATACTGAAACAGCGCCAATCTTTTATAGTTTGAATTGATTTGCTTCAAAAGTATTTTTTAATAAAAAAGTAAAATATCTCCTTAGAAAAAAAACTTTTACTTGTGCCTGATTATCCTTTGGGAAATCAATCTGACATTAAAGAAATAAATGGAAATTTTAATAACTTAGAGAATACAATAGATACCTAAATAACACTCAAAATATATGAAATAATAATACCTTTGAGAACATATTATGTGAATGAATTGTTTTTTTAAATGAATATCTTCTTTCTATGATAGATGTTTTGTAATTTATTACTTATGGAACTTAATACAAAACTAGCACTGTGAAAAAGTTGATTTTCCAAAACTTAATTAATTTGTGAAAAATTCACCCTTGATTTATCCAACCAATTTAATAGTTAAAACTAATTGTATTTTAAAAAAATACTGTTTTTCAATCCTTAAAGCATTCTGCATTTTCTTCCAATTAGATCGTGTTACAATGCAAATTATGAAAGAATAAGTGGGAATTAATTATCTTTTTTATGGATTCTTCAAAAATACACCCACTGATTTTTAAACTTTTTTTCTTTCTAATAATTCTAAGCAATTTTTAAAAAGTTTCTTATTGTTATTTTATTATATAAACTACTAGATTGTAGTAAAAACTACATTTAATATCAACCAAGGAAATCGATTTGGACGTTTGTTAGGAAACTGTCGCAGTTATAATTTCCAAGAGCTTGGAGAGTATGGATGTGGATGTCAATTTTGGGGTTGCTTGGACCACCAGCACCAACGTCTCCCTTAGCGGCAACAACAGATTTTCCGTTGTAAGTGATTCTGAGCTTGTATCCGTAAGAAAGGTTACCAAGAGCACTGAAATCTTTGTTTTTGTAGTTGTTAGAGAGTTCAGCATAGTAATATCCATCATAGAGATTATTGTCTCTCATGCCAATTTTATCAGTGAAACAAGAGGCCAGAACAGTGGTTGATCCGAGCAATTTGGTTTATTCAGTTCCCAATAGCTAGTTGTAGAAATTTTGGACTGAATTTGCTGATGCCAAAGCGAGGAAAATTGCCAATAAGAGGATAGTCTTTCTCATTTTCTTTTTTGTTATTTTTTGTTTTTTCTTAATTTTTATTAATTTCTTGGATTAGTGTGCAACCTATTTTGATTTTTCAACCTGATCTTTGAATTATATTTTGTGGGTTCTTTCAACCTTTGGTGGAGATTGACTTAAATTGAGTTACACATTTATTATCCTTAATATTCCTTTATTTAATAATCTCTATACGTACTTAAACTCAATATAAGTTGATCTCTTTCTTTTATTAAAAAAGTTATCAATGAATTCGTATTATTTTCATCCTGATCTGAGATTTAGGAGATTTCTTATGGAATTCATAAAATCAAAACGAATTTGCACACTGATGATATATCAAATGAAACCAATAAAGCAAATGTAAGCTAAAAATCAAATAAAGATAATAAATTATGCCTTTTTTGGTAAATAACCAACAGAAAAAAGACTATTTCCCTTTATCGTTTACTAGCTTGGATTATTTTTCCCTATCGAGATTTCTCAAACTCAGCAAATCATCATTTTGCATCAAATATTGAAAACTTCTTTGAAATATATTATTTAACATTTAAATACTTCTTTAAAATCTCATATTCTTCAGCAAATGATACGAAATGAAGGTGAGAAAGGAGAAAAGATCATGATATTTATTGAAAATTTTAACTTTAGAATAATAATTCTAATTTCCTGATTACGTTACTTTTTGAAAGTAATCCTTTTCATTTATCAAAGGAAGTATCTTGAAATCGATTTGAGTGTTTTCTTCCCCATAAATATTCTTATTTCTCTCCATTTTACTTCATTTTTACAAGCAGAATATAAATATCATATTAAAGAAGCAATCGATGGAAAATATTAAAATCTGGAGATATTTATTTAATTTTCCTTTCATGTAGTATTTTTTTAACCTAAGGATAATCATCTTGTTTATTCAAACTTTTGAGGAATCAATTAAAATAATGCTATTTTGTCAAGATAACTAAAGCAACATTTATGTTATCAATTTTTACTATTTAAATCCTATTAATTTATAATATTTCATATTGGTTTTTTAAATGGATTTGTTCTTTCTATGACAGTTTTAGTTTATTATTGCTCATTTTCATATTATTATTGACGTAAAAGATGATATTATAAAAATCAAATTAATTAATTGGTGTTATTCAAATTCTATTTGAAGAATATTATTACCAAAAAGAAACTTCATGATTCACCTAAAAATACTCATACTTTCAAAACAAACTTTCTTTCTTTTTCTTAGAAGATTTTAAACGTTTTTGAAGGTATTTTTATCTAAAAAATAACAACTAGATTTTAGATAAAACTTCAATTAATATTATCAACCTAGGAAATCGATTTATACTGTGGCAAGGAAGTTGTCGCAGTTTTTGAATCCAAGTACTCCAAGTTGTTCTAGAGTCTTGAAATGGATATCAATTTTGGGGTATTTTGGGCCACCAGCACCAACGTCTCCCTTAGAGGTAATAACAGATTTTCCTTTGTAGGTAATTCTGAGTTTGTACCCTACTGGAAGGTTACCAAGAGCACTGTAATCTTTTTTGTCGGGGTTTTTGGAGAGTTCAGCATAGTAAAGTTCATTTTTGAGATTGATTGATTTCCAAGACAAATTCGGATTTGACTTATTAAGTTCCTTTTTCCATTTTCTATTTTGTTGCTTTTTTTTTTAGTTTATTATTTTTTCGATTAGAATACCTATTTATAAAATTTCGAGACTTGGATCTTGATTTATGGTACTTTCGGGTCTTATTATTACACTGCTTTCTCCTTGGTGAAGATTGTTAAAATTGATTTCCTTATTGTATTTTTGTATTCAAAGATCTCTTTTTTGGATCTTTGTTAATAATCACCAAAAGAAATTGATCTTAGTCTTTTATTAGAATTTTTATCATTGAATTTTAATATCTTTCTGATTTGAGATTAGCTTGAGACTTCTCATTAATTCAACAAAAAACTGATTATTTGTTAAACAAATAATAAATATTAAACCTTTTAACAAATTAATGGCAATTTATGAAAATGTAAAGGATTGTCTCTCTTAAAATAATTGATACAATGTGTTATTTTCTCTTAAAAAAAAAGGAAACAAGCTTTATCTGAATTTTCATACAATTTCATAAGCAATATATCCAATCTGTAATAGAACGACTACCAACTTACCGTGGAGTTAAGCATTTGAAACCATTGCATCATTCTCCGATTAGAAGTATAAGAATAGCCTTTTCCTTAGCATTGTTCTCCTGAAGCCGACAATATGACAGAAGAACGCAAAGTCTTAGAGTTAGCCATGACTGAAGCTGAGACAAGAAGAGCCACAACCAAAACAAGCTATGTTTCTTTCTTTTTTGAATCACTTTCATTGCCTGATGCTTCATTATTTTGTTTTTTATTAGCTAATCGAATATGTTTCCAACATTTTTCAGTGATTTCTAGTTTCTTCTTCAATAGAGCTGTATAAAGTAACTTAAAAACAGATTTAAGTTGCTTCTCACTTCTTAGAAAAAGGATTAAATAAGATTCAATGGAAAAAATGAAAAAAAATCATAAACAATTAAACTAAATCTTTTCAACATGAAGAATATCTTCAGAAAAAAGAAAAAGAGTATTGATTGCTCAACTTTCTAAGGATTTTACTTTAACATAACACTTTTTTAATAAGGAGAGTGGTACAATTATCGGGAACCAGGAAAGAATGGTCATAATAACTGTTTCAAATATATTTGATTTAAATGTTACGGACAAGCATTTTCTTGTAGTTCTTGTAAAAATAATTGTTATTAACCTCCAGGTTATGTGTAAGAAGAGATCTCTCCCTAATCTGAAATTTGAATGATTAATAATTCAAGATAAATAAAAACCATTCGTTTTGTCTAGAAGAGTTTATTTATCTAAAGAATCAAAGATATTTTATGCATCCTTGCAAAGTAATCTTTAGAAACAGTTTGTACAACCTAAAATGTTGTTTCAGGTCATTTACTTTCTTTTTCACCACACTTTTCAGCACAAGTCAGATAAACATTTTTTCTTTTTTTTTAATTCCAAATTTTCACACCTGCTCTATTTACAATAGTAAACCCTCCTTTTACCTGAATTTTTAATTCATTTTGCTGCTATCAAGGGGATTTCCCTCAAACAAGCTACATCATCTTTGAATAATAAGGATTGCTAAAATTTACAAGCATTGGCTTAATTTACAGAAATGCATAACTCTAAAGATGGCATCTAAAAACTAACTGAAAAACCATAGTAGTTAATTTTGTAGGAGATCAATCCTTTCTTAGATGAATGATTCGCTCTTCAGCAGCACTCTTTTAAATTAATGAATTTGACTTTGAATAAATATTTATGAAAAAAGGTTGGAAATCTCAACGTTGTGAATATTATTGTTAGAAGAAATAATAAAATTGTGATGAATTAATTTTTCACAACTCACACAAACAATATTTCAAAATATATCTATTAACCAATAGATAGATTGATGGAATTCGTGATTCTATTTTTTATTTGACTTTTCAGTTCATAATCTTAATTGGCAAAGCGGATTGAAATAGTATTTTATGAGTTATCTAATCTTTAATTAATAACAATTTTGTTATTTATTAAGAAAAAATAATAAGTTTTTTGATTATTGATGAATGTTTTGATAATTTTAGATATTTTACACAATTAAACAAGAAAGGAAACTCATCTGTAACTTCATAATCAAGTAATTAAACACACATGAAGCTGTAAATCCTTAATCAAAGAAGTCAAGTAATCTCCCTTACCTTCCACAGATTATCCATTTATTTTTAGCTGAATTTAAGTTCAAGAGTGACTCAGTTCACCCCGTATGCTTCAAAAAACATTTAAAAAAAAAACTTTAAAAAAAAAACTTTTTCCAACAAAATGAACTTTAAAAACTTCTTTGTTCTTCTACTAGTTGCTCTTCTGGTCTCAGCTCCAGTCATGGCTAACTCAAAGACTCTACGCTCTGGTTCCTATTCAGCTACAAGTACCCAATGCAGAACATCAGGTTAAAGTTGTTCTAATACCGCTGAAGAGTATTAATGCTGCTCTGGTACAAAATGCAAGCCTCTTGGTAAACTCAATAATATTTGCAAATGATTTTTTGTCTGTATCTGAATGTCTTTTTTTGTTATGACATGTTTTAATGGATAGAAAATAGAAATAAGTATTCATTATTGGTTTAGATTTTTTCACAAAATGCAAATAAAAACATAAAAAAGATAGGGGAGGGGGGAGATTTGTATTTTTTAATTAATAAATATTCCCTGGAAACTAACCTTAGCACACTATTATATCTGTAAGTTTCAATGGGAAATTATTAATAACTATGTACTTGAAGTGTTTACCCTTGAAAACTAAAATTAAAATGCACTTCTCGTATAAGGAGAGGCAGCATTCAAAAAAGACCAAACAAATGTCAGAATTGAAATTTTCGATAATGTACAATAACTAAATTCTAAGAGCACTTAAGCTTTAGTACTAAAAAGGTAAATACGCGTTGAGTTTGTTTAACACAAAATAAGCATAGGATGTTTTACCAAATGAAAAGAAATCGATTCAAATCTAGAGGAAGCTCATTTTTAGCTGGCTAAGTTATTAATTGAAAATAGGGTTTTGAAGCTGCTTTAATTTTACTAGCAATCACAGTGAAGATCAACCCTTTAGCAGTTTGAACTTCTTTGAAATAGCTTCGGTATGGCCTAGAAGATTGAAGACTTCTTAGGGGTTTAAAGTTAGATTCTAAATGCTATTTTTGAGACTAGCGAAGAGATCAAATAAGCTTAAGGATGTATAGCAAAAAAATTAAAAGCAAAAAGGAGTTTAATTCTTGAAAAAAGTTCTTGATTGATGGTCTGAAAACATAGAATTAAAGTATGAAGTTGCGATTCTTTATCTGCAACATTGGTATTTCCTCCCTCCAGCTGCATTATTTAGAGATTTTCTCCTGTTAGCTCCTTAGTTATATTACTTATATTTTTGGTTGGATTCAGTGTAAATATCACAGAAATAACTTAATCTCGCGTAAGGAGAGCTTCTGGAGGTTTTGAAATTTTCCCCGACAAGGCGATAGCTCTTTGCTAGCTAGGGAAAATCGAATATTCAGCGATAAAGAAAAAAAACCACTTTAGGATACTTGAAGAGAAGTTTAAGATCTTGTAATGGCTGTGATGATGTATATTCAGCGTTAGAGATAGAATACAGGAAACAAGGGGAAATTTAGAAGGTTTTGTAAATGCTATTTTATTTTCGATAAACCTTATCACTTAGGAGTCATTAGAGAAGGCCACTGGAAAGAAATCAATCAAAGATTATTCGAAATTATTTTGTTGTCTTGGAACGATAATGATTGTTAGTTTTCTAATATTTATCTATCTGTTGTTTTTTATACATAATTGTTCTTTTATTTTTGCAATAGGATTGTCCCTAGCTTGTTTTTCTTCTATGCTCTGAACAAATGGAATAATTTGGTGAAAAATAATTTACTTTTTTGAGAGTTTTATCTTTCTTTTGGTTATGACGAAAAGTTAAATAGACAATTGTTTAAATTAAGCACAATGTTTATTCCTTCATTTTCCTTTCAAATTTTTCAGCAGAAACCTAACATTCTTAAAATAAATACTAATCCCGATTCTGTAAAATGATAAGATATTGATTATCAAGAAGGATAGGAAATCATAATGATTTATTAATATGAAAGTAAACGCAGTAAAAAAGTTATTTTATAAAACACATAATCTTAGTTAAACAACTCTCTCCCATCAACCGAGGAAATCGATTTCGACGTTAGCAAGGAAGCTATCACAGTCGCTGACTCCGAGGGCTTGGAGTGTATGGATGTGAATATCAATCTTGGGGTTGCTTGGGCCACCAGCACCAACGTCTCCCTTAGAGGCGACCACGGAATTTCCGTTGTATGTGATTCTAAGTTAGTAACCGAAAGGAAGACCACCAAGAGCACTAAAGTCTTTGTTTTAGTAGTTATTGGAGAGTTCAGCATAGTTGTATCCATTATAGAGATTATTGTCTCTCATACCAGTTTAGTCATCGAAGCAAGAAGCCAAGATAGTTGAGGATCCTAGTGATTTAGTTTGTTGTCTTCCGAGTAGTTGATCGTAGAAGCTTTACACTGAAGTTGCAGCTGCGAAAGCGAGGCAAATTGATAATAAGAGGATAGCCTTTCTCATTTTCTTTGTTCTTTTTTTTGTTTGGTTTGTGTTTTATTTATTTTTATTATTGTTTTCTTAGATTGGTTGGTAGCCTATTCGTCATTTCAATCTGGAATCTGAACTTGATTGGTATTTAATCTTGAAATATTTCTACCCTAAATTATCAAATGGGCTTCTTCATGTACTAATGATCTTAATCAAGTTACATGTCACAATTATTTAATTCACTCTCTAATGTAAAACCTTCTGGACTCCCTAATCTTATTTGATCTCCACATTTAATCAAAAGATTTATCAATAACTCCGTCATTTTTCTTACTTTCCCTCCCTTATCTTGTATTTTGCTATTAACTTTACTCCGAAACTACTCCTTTGTGATTTTGGTAACTTCTCTTCAATCTAATCTGAACTTACAAATCTATATTTTTATCTCAATTTTAACACAAAGTTACATAAACATACTAACACTTATCTCTCTCTCTCTCTTATCTCAAAATAGCCTAGATAGATGAGAATTATCCTGCATCGCCTATTAGCTTCTCACAGAAAAATTTGTCATTCCTTTACCTGATCCAGTTACACCAACCTTACCCTCGATAGTTTCGGGAGATTAGAAAATCGATTGAGTGTTTTTCTTCGTCTAGAAATGTCCAAGTTTCTTGTTGCTTCCGTTGTTTTTGAAGTCTGCCCACTTGGATTACTTTTCCTATTGAGCCTTCTCCAGTTGGGCCTACTTGAATTGCTGCTTTAATGCCTTAACTTTCTTCTTCTTAGTGAGTCTAGCTGCTTCATTTTCATTTGGCAAATACTTCAAATTCTCAGGTATCTTGAATTCCGTCAAATCATCGAAGGTACGCTTTTTCCTGTGATCTTACTGACTCTTACGAGATTCCCTCAGTAAAAACAGTGAGATCTCCTCTTTATTATTGTATTTCTTGAATTTCACAACATACTTCCCTTCTGGCGTGATCTTCTCGATTATGCAAGGGTAGTATTTTCCATCATCAGAGTAGATTGCCTCACAAGCGAATCCTGGCTGAAACATCTCTGGATCAGGTTGAGGTTTCAGTTTAGTAAACACCGAATGAACAGTCACAACATCTTTGTAGCCGATGATTTAGACGTTAATGGTCTAAGCATCACTGTCAACTCCTCCGATGATACCATGATACCATTTCCCCTCTTTTTCGTAGAATACTTTGCATAATCTACCGACATCTTCATTTTAAATCGCTTCCACGTTGAAGAAATAGTAGTCATTATTCTAGTCCTCTTTGATTTTAGTTTCCTAGAGTGAGATAGCTCCTTCAAGATCAGCCTTGAGTGCACGTAGTTCCTCGAGCGATTCTTCGTTTGACTCAATAGTTATGAGCGTATCGAGCTTCACAAGATTATTCTTATAATCGATGAGTTGTTTGTATTCAGGTACCATTTTTTCCTTATCGACTTAATCTTAACCTTATGCTTATTCATCGTGTTACTGTTACTCCTCTCCGTCACCTGGTTATTCATTTTCTTCGTTTTTTTTGAGTTTCTTGGTTGGATCCATCTTTTCAACTTTGTATTGCGCGTGCGTGAGTGTGCTTTAAATTCTATTCTCTTTTTAGCTTTTTTCAAATGTAGTTCCTTGCGTTTTGGTGTCTAGCAGAAGGGAAGAGAAGTATTAATTTCACCTTTTTATTGAAATGATAAAGAAACTCTATTATTTAAATAATTACTTTTCCTTTGTAATTTTCTTATGAAAAACTCTTTTAATTTTTAAATCCACTGCTATTTGGTTCAATAAAAATAAGAGTTTAAGACATTTAAGAGATCTAAATCTCTCTCTTTCTCACAATTTTGGAGGTAAATTTAAGTGAATAAATGAAATCATGATTTTTTGTTTGATTTGAATACAACAACCATTTCTTTTTTTCTTCAATTTACTAAGGAGATTGTTAGTACTTGCATTATTGCTAATCATTTTCTCGAGAACAATCTTAGAAATTTCTTGAGATTCTTTTGTTTATTTCAAACACAAACAAAAAACCAGACAAAATACACAAACATTCTAGCCTTTTTTATTAAGAATATTAATTGCTTTTAACTCCTTTTTCTCTTATGAGTTTAGTTAGAATTCTCTCAAGGACTAAGTTCCTCAATCCTCTTAAGCTATCTCTTCCTTTTAAACTCTATCAGCCATTTTCTTCAAATACCTCATCTCCTCCTCCACCATCACCTCCTCCAGCTGCTGGAACGGTCGCAAAGATAAATTTTTTCTTTGTAGGCAAAGATGGCAAAGAGATCGAAGTATTAGCGAATGAAGGTGAGAATATTCTCGAAATCGCACACAAGAACAACATAGACTTAGAAGGCGCTTGCGAGATGTCCTTAGCTTGCTCGACATGCCATGTGATTCTAGAAGATAAAATCTTCTAAAATATCCCATAAGCAACAGAATCAGAAGAAGATATGCTCGATTTAGCGTTTGGGCTTGTCGATACGAGCAGGCTAGGATGCTAAGTTAAAGTAACACCCCTCTTCAATGGAACGAAAGTGAAACTCCCAAAAGCAACTAGAAATTTCTATGTAGATGGACACAAGCCCAAACCACATTGAAAATAAATAATATGTTATATGCATGTATTGTAGCTTATGATTTCATAAATAAAAGAAACTCACAATTGATAGTTATAAATACCTAACAAAACAGGAAGAAGAGTAGGAAGAGATAGTAGTTTTCTTAGTTTTTTATTAGAAAAAATAAAAATTATTAAGGGGTTGGGGTTGGGGTTGGGGTTGGGGTTGGGGTTGGGGTTGGGGTTGGGGTTGGGGTTGGGGTTGGGGTTGGGGTTGGGGTTGGGGTTGGGG
>Ga0302271_10000368_pt1 | contig 43465 bp, 20 predicted proteins | sample III_Bog_N1_1_FD_198767 | JGI IMG/M metagenome (GOLD analysis project Ga0302271, IMG submission 198767) | Peat permafrost microbial communities from Stordalen Mire near Abisko, Sweden - III_Bog_N1_1 | ecosystem: Environmental > Terrestrial > Soil > Wetlands > Peat | place: Sweden: Abisko...
TAAATCTGCACTCCTCTCCCATTATGATATTCTCAAAGGAAAATAGACCAAAGCAAATATAATCCTATGAAACAGTACTAAAAAACACAATATTATTAGCTTTGGATCTAAAAAATAGATTAATATTTTTCAACTAACCTTTGGGCAGGAAGCAGAAGAAACATCTATTTATCTGTCACATTATAGCCCTGCTAAATTACTAATCAAATACCCCAATGCCCATGTAGGTTCTGATTCTTTAATTTTCTCAATTGAAATTATTTCGTATGATCCTAGATTGTATGCTTCGGAAAGCAGACTCGCAGCATACAGGCCCAAGAAGCATTTCGTATGGGTGTAATCATTTAGTTTTTCTTATTTTTCAACTTCGGAGTAAGTTTTATTGCAGAAGTTAATTGCAGCTTAACGGAGATCGTTTGGGCGAAAGGGAGATGTCAGGTTAAAAGAGTTGACAGCATGGTAAATACTGCTCACTGCGATCACTGAGCTATCAGTGGGCACCTTAGGCAAGAAAGAACCATTGATTGAGCATCTTTCGGTGTCGTCATTTTCGCAGTTCTCTTTTGAGAAATACTTACGAATTTTTTCAAGACATTATTCTGGCTAAGATGTGCCAATCACACGTTGGTTAGTTTTAGAATCCGTGAAATTATAACCACTATTGAAGCAACCAGATAGAATATTACCTGTTTTGGATTCTTCCAGATGGACTACATTATTTCTTGCCTAGTCGTTACCGAATCTTAAGTAAGACTCTGTGTGAAGATTGTAATCGTTGTTTTAAGGGAGAGAAACTTGATAGTTGCTATCCTCATTATTTGAAACTTGGAATGTTATTTACGTCGAAGCACCACCCAAATCGATAGTTGCAGCAGTCTTGACATGATCAGTTGACGTTAAGGAATAATCCTTGATTGCTTCCCTGAGGTAATTAGTGGATATCCACAAGTAAGCTCCTTCTTCTCTTCCAGTTAACACCTTTCCCCATTTTTCTCCAGCAAATAAGAAGCCTGAAGATCCTAGAATGGAGTTGACTTCATTTATGATTGAATCTTATTGATGTTGAGGTAATAATCTCAGACCAGCAGTGGCTCCTAGCATAATTGGGGAGGATTAATGAAATTATTTCGGAATGATTTTCTTGACTTTAAGTAGAATTTCCTGGAAATGATTAGGAATTTCATCAATAGTGGAACTGAAAGTTGAAAGGGCAGTTTTGTTTTTAAAAGACAATATTGGAGTGAGATTGAGTCGAGGAATCTAGGCTGTGTCTCGACAGGCCCATGAATACACCTTCACTTTTGTCGAGGAAGAACCTGCATCCAAAATGGTACCATAGCATAAGCTTGTTTCGGTATCTCGTCTGGTTCTGATATTTCTCCGATCGCTACTAGACTGAGAATAACCGGAGGAAAATAGCACCGAGAAAAGCAACAGCGCATGTAAAGAATGCATTCTTAGAATATTTTTTACGATCGAATATATGAGTATTGGCTTTATTTTTGTTTTTTCTTAAGTTCTTATGCAAATCGGATATCATTTTCTAGCATTTAACTGAGTTTGAGTGTAGAAATAAACCTGAATCTGAATAGAACATTTTGAAATAAAGAATAGACTAATTAAAATTTGAAATTTAAAAATTATTTGACTAGACTCACACGAATATGTCCATTTCAAAAAATTAAAATAAAGATAATACCATCCTAAAATATAAAGCCATCTTTGTGTGTAATCTTTTTTCTATTCTAAATTAGTTTGAAATAAAATTTTCTTTTTCATTCATTAAATTATCTTTTAGCTAACCAATTTCATGTGAATAATTTGAATTAGAACTATTATTTAATTTCAAATCGATTTCATTAAAAATATTGTTAGAAGAAAATACCAAAAACTCATAATATTATTGTCTACTATCTTTTCTTTATTTACAATCGACTTTCCTTCTAAATACTTGATTTGATTTATGTTATTATTGTTAACAACTAAAATAACATTTGCTAATTTAAAGTGCTGAAATTAGGTGTTAAGAAAGAAAAATTTTTCCAAAGTTAAAAGGGAAAAAAAAAATAGATTTACAGTCTCCTTGTGAAAAGAAATTTGAAACTCGAAGTTAAAAGATTGCCAAGAGACTGTAGAGAATCCTGTTGGATATTGAAAAAAATAAATGGAAAGATTATTCTAAACAGCTTAGTTAATCTAGTAGTTTTGAAAAGTTATACAGTCGTTGTCCTTCTTATTTGACAAAAAGTTCTAAAATATGGTTTTTTAAGTTTGGAAGCTCTGTAGCATAAAGAAAACAATCAGTCAGCTTTAATTCATATTCAATTTTACTCCTCCAATAAGAAATCACATGATTAATCTTGTTTTATCAAAGATAAATTCAATTAATTGATTAAACAAAATTTTACTGCTGAATATCGATTATTTTTATGCTATTTAAAATAAGCATTTATTTGTGTATTTAAGAGACTTTATCTCGCTCCTAGAGACTTATTAAATGAATAATTTACTATTGTTTCAGATTTACACCTCTTCCCAAAAAGAGGAATTGTGAATGTTTTATTATTAAACTTAGATTGAGAAGAACATTATTTTATGATGCTTCTTTAATTTTTAACGTAATTCAAATGTTGTTAAAAATGCGCAATAATTAAATAAATCTAGTATTTTTTTTCAGCAATTTCTAAATAAATAAAGGTTAACTAATGTTTCATTTAGTTGGAGACAAAAAAATGCAATAAATTTTGAACCAACAGGTTATGTATTTCAATTTTAAATTAATTATTAAGCAATTTAGTTAATTCATTTATGACGGAATCTTCTGTATTATTGTTATTTACTTACAGTTCATATTATTAAGAATGCACTTATTCTGACAAACCTTTTTATTCCTTTCACTAATCAATTTGAATATTATTTGCATTTTAGTATCTATCAACTGCGCAGATTAGGCTGAAGTTAAATTTATCTTTAGTTCAAAACCAATAAGAAATGTATAGATAGTTGCCTTTGTTTCTTCATTTGCATTAAGGAATTCATATTTTCTCTCTTCAGCTATTTTAACCTCCTTGCTCGTAGAATAAAAATAAAGTTATTTCAAGCAATTTGCATTCATTGTTTAAGATGACTTCACTATTTAAGCTTTATAGACATCTAAAGGAAAAGAGAACAGAAAATAGGGTGAACTTTCTTTGAATGAGGATTTTTTTAAATACCACTCACTCTTTATGAAAATGGTTGTGAAATTGCTACACATAACTCGAGAATAGTAAAGGTTGTCAAGTGAAGTAGGATCTATTTTAAACAAGAACTTATGTAAAATAAAGATGAGGGATACAAAAGATATCAAATAAAGAATAGGCATTTAATAAGATCAGAATACACTTATCTTAACGCAATTGTCTAGAAACAAATAATAAAATAAATAGGATTCTCAAGTATTCTTCTTCCTTTAATTTCCTCCCTAATTATTGATAAAGATACTTAGGATCAATTTGGATCTTTAAATACATCCAAGTTCAAAGAAACATCAAACAAAATTTAATAAACACACAAAATACAATCGGATTTGAAATCATAAAACATGAAAACTCTTCTTAAGACTCTACTTGTAGTTGCCTTAATCGCTTCAATTAGCTCTGGTACCTTCCTGAACTTCAATAATGGCCAAAAAAATGACCTCCAAGCAGTCCCATCCAGCCCCTACATAACTTTCATTGATGACTCTGTCATCGATGGCCTGATGCTTCAACTATAAGGATAGACTGACTTTGTATAATACTAAATCCTCTAATATTTTATCTACAATCAACGCAAGTTCTTCAACGCCAATTCTATCTTGAAGGTCCTCATGGTTTTGAAGGACAACTCCTATCCAGCTCTCGATTAATTTCGTAAAACTGCTATCTGTATGATGAAACCCTACATCGGTCCTCTAAGCACAAATGAAGCTATCTAAATTCTCTAGATGATTGACCCATCAGATGGCATCGCTTCTGGTATTATAGCCACTTAAGTCTACGATTTAAATGGAAACACTGCCAACCAATACAACTTAACTTCTCTCATGAATGGATATGGCAATCAAAACAGAAATCAAATTATTCTCCCTTAATCCACTAAGAGCTTCCGAAACAACTTCCTAATGACCTTTGAAGGCAAACATGTTGGATTTTTAGTCGATTAATCAGAGTCTATGAACACTATCGCATATACAAAGGCAGACGGCACAACTGTAACGAGATATCAAATGTTACAAGCATTCTACAGCAACAGATTTGACATTTTCTAGAATTTCTTCGCATTCTCTTATCTATTCATTGGAAATCAAACAAGTTACGGCTGTGATTCATGCTCGACTGGCAGCTACGAATAAGCTAAAGCATTTAATGATTTTTCATACAATATCTTAAAATGTGGTGGATAAAATGACCTTTATATGAAAATATCATAAATCTCTAGCAAATTCTCCAGCACACTGTCAGACTTGTACATTTGGTCAGATGGATTGGTATCTTCAGGATTACACGAATTAAATGATTTCTTCGCGCTAATCGATTCTATTAACGCTCAAAGAAGAATAAAAATCCGCATCAACACAGTATCATTCTTAGTTGGTGGAAATGAAGATGCAAGCACCAGAAATACAGCTACAACACTTTTGCAGGCTCTAGCTGACTCAACAAATGGCACGTTCATGCAAATTCAGCCAAATATGAACTGATCGAAAAAGAATGGATATTAAATAATAAACTTTCTGTGTGGGGGGGGGAGGGGAGATTAGATATTATTCGTACTTCTATGTTTTTGATTAAAAAACGTTATTATTACTACTACTTCTGCAAATTTTACTGGCTCATCAATTTAATTAATTAAAAAAAATTATTCAAAAGATCCCAACGGGAATATCGTTATGTATTAAGTAGAACTTAGAAATTTGTAAAATATTTTAAGATTTTTCAATTTTTTTTCTAAGTTAATTTCATTTTACCAAGTCTTTCAGAAGACATTTTTACATTCACTTTGAAAAATCTGGAACACTTCCAGATACTTGAGCTCAAGAATTTTTTGTTTAATTAATCTTTTTACCTCCCACTCCCTCAGACTTCTCTAGTATGTTAATTTGTTTTTCCTTGGGGGGGAGATTTGATTAATTTTATTTTTATTTTGCTGATTTTTTTCATGTAAATTTATCTTTTTTTCAGCATTTAATTTTGTCTCTCTAATTCAAATTTTCTCTCTCTTTTTTCTCTCTCTCTCTCTTTTCAAATTTTTTAAAATTATTTGAAATCTCTGGCATCATCCATCCTCATTATTATCATGTTATTCTTATTCTTATGCTTATTATTATTCTTATACTTCTTCTCTTCTATTTAATCACATCCATTCACACAGCACAGCACAGCACACACTCTAGATCTAGAAAGCTCAATCTCAATCTCGAAGAATTCTTCCGCAAGCAAGGCCTCAGAGATTAAATATGTATTCATAACAGCATATACATCAAGGATCAACTATCCTCTAAACGAGCATTGTTTAATAAATAAACATACATACAATCTTCTGTTTGGAGAGAAATAGGATCTATGGAGTAGTTATGCCCAGAAAATGTAAGAAGATTAGATGTGAATTGAATTGAAGACGATTGTTCAGATCCAGATGCGGTAATCAAGCAATGTCACAGTCATAACCTCACTTAACATTGCAGCTTGAAGTCGAGTTACGCAGAGAAGTAGATTTGAACTTCTATGTGGCGATCACTATGAATGCTCTAGATCTGTCAATCGGGAATGATGACAAGAAAGAGAGCAATACATATCACATTGCTAACATAGAGAAATATATTTTAAAATATATACATATTTCTCTAGATAAACACCTTCCCTCCAAATCCTCATGACATTATAATTTGGAGTTAACAGAAGGTGCCGCAGGAAGAATTAGCATTCAGTACAAGGCGGGAAGTTGAATGCTAAAATCATTTGATGAAAAATTGCCCTCAAATAATCTCTCTTTGTGTGCGTATTAGAGATGGGAAAATGACATGTCCTTCAGCTGCTAAAGTTGAACAATGCGAAAGGAACGCATAGGAAGTCTATTCTTCCGTGTAATCGGCATGTATCGCTGAGAGCAATAGACATAATGGGTTATAATAACTTTTTTTAGGAGTTTCCATCATATCCAAGCTCTTGATCATGGGTATTTGAGTTGCTTAATATCTGAGAAGAAGCACTCTATTGTTTCACAATATGTGATTTTATTCTAGGAAGAATAGTTTATTTTTGATTAATTCTTTCTCCCCACTTTTTCATTTTTTTGGGAATAATTAAGGTAAATCAGATTAACAAAATTTAACTAATATAATTACTTGAATTCCCTCATGCAAAACCATTAAATTTTACTTGTAAATAAGACGGAGGGAACCATCCATCGATTAAAACAAGACATTATTTAATTTTTGATAGAATTAATAGGTGGGAGTGGATGGGAGAGAAGAAAAGATTAATAAAAAAATATTGAAATTTAAATTCAATTTGAAAAAAATATAACGGAGAATCAAAAATTGCATTTAAATTATTATATTACCGTTTGGGGAAGGGGAATATTAAGATATTTGAAAAATAAAAGTAAAAATCTAAATGATTAGCAGTCTTTGGCAAATAGGAAAAGGAAGGAAGTAATCACAAAGCTTTTTTTTGTTAATTTAATAAATTTTTTTGCTTTTTTTACAATATTTTTTTTTACAATAAACTTCCCAAACTAAAGATATTCTTAATAATTTCTAATAAAGGAATTTTTGGCTTTGATTCTCAGATCCTCTTGAGCCACTTTTGCTTTTCGCTTGGAGCTTTCAGGGTTGCTGTTGCTGTAGTTGTTTTTGCTGCATTTGTTGATTGCGAAGTGGTTGTGGAATTGCAAATATTAAATGTTAGCTAGAGAGGTTGTTTTTGTAGATACTGTGAAGAATTGTGTTGGATATATTGTGGTTGTTGAGTTAGATTATTCCACTGCTGTTGATTCTAGCTTACCTAAGAAGAAGAAGATAAGGTTTAGTGCTGTGGAGAAAATATCTAAGACTATTATTGTTGTTGTTTCTGTGGAATTTGGGTTTATTAATTATTTGAACCTGTAATATTCCCATTATTGTTCCATGCTTATGTATTATTTTAAGAGTATCCGTTGTTTTTACTCAAAACGCATAAAGGTTCTTCTGAAGCTAAGAATGAATTATTCGCTGATGCCTAGCCATTAACAAAATTACTATTATTATTCCCTGTGATTTACAGCAATAAATTCTCTTAGTTCTGATTCTTTCCAGGTTAGATTCCAGTAATGGTAGCAGAAATAAAGCCATTATTGGGTGTTGTTGTATTATTAGTATTATTTATAGATACTTGCCTATTATTGTTGTTTCCATCCCTAAATGGTGAACTATTAGAATTTACTTGCCATGCAGATGAATCAGGAACTTAGAGCAATCTAGGAGATTACTATTATTGTGATTATGAGCTGAAGGGCTGGCTCAAAGGGTATGTTAAACCAGAGGAAATGGATGTATTTGGCAACTGGATTGTTGGTTAAGGAGAGTATTAAACTTAATGGTACTAAAACTGCTTCAGCTAGGGCTATTATTGTTATTACAGGGATAAGTTAGGAGAAGAAAATTAGTTTTACAGTTCAATGGGAATCCTTGTATTAGGAGGAGAAGAAAATATTTGATGGTCTTGATGCTACTAAGAAATAGATACAGAGTGTCCTAACATCGATTAGCTACCATTTCTTTCATTAGATGCTACTCTCTGTCTTTCTAAAGCAGAAAATGATATCTATTTGAAGAAGAAAAAGCATAAACAGCAATAAGTTCATTTCAATAATAAATAAAATTCTTTAACAAACTTTTCATTCAGCTGCATTCACACTGAGCATAAAAAATACGCATCTCTCAATAATAAATAATTATTTTTTTAATATTTTAGTAAAAAATTATTCGATATTTTTCAATTCTTTTACTTCTTCCGTTGGACGCTTGAGTTATGTTTCTTGAGGCTAGTGCAGAAGCTATTATTATGCTGATTGGATCTATTTTGAATGATTCATATTATTCTGCTGCTATTTATCTTTGTGTTTATTTGCATGGAGTTCTGTCATAAGTTTAGCATGCTTGAAGTAGTCTTGGTAGTTTTCCATGAACAGTTTTCCAGCTTCTTCATTCAGCGCGCTTTCTGGAAATGGCACAATCAGCAAGCATTTTATCACCTATTTTAGGTACAATAATCATGAAAACAATGTAACTTTCCTATGAATAAATCGGCTTCAAGTTCATAAGTTTATAATATTTTACTTCGAAGATATTGTAAAATGACCAGTTATTTGTGTTCCAATCCTTCTTGAGTGTGTTCACGCATATTTCACCTTTCTCAGAGACATTTGGATGGAATATTTTTGTTACAAAGTACCCTTTCGGTGGGCTCTTAGGGAAATCAGCAGGAAGACACAGCTTACAACGAAATATCCCGCCTTCATAAGGTGTCGATACTATTTAATACCCAAAAAATATTCATTAAAAAACATCAACTTGCTTTCTTTTTCTTTATGAAATTGGTTGTTTTACTTGGTCCAATTAGTTCCGCTTGAATGTCGAAGATATCTGCTTCATTTAATTGCAGTGATACAACTCCTGCATAGTGTAAATAACAATTTTCATTGTAAATCTCCTGAATTTTTGCTTAATATATCCTCTAAATGTTACCATCAGGAGCTTTGTTTCTAAGTTAATTTAGTTGCCTGGTGACAGCTATGGCGACTCTTGGATTTGTTGGTCCCTCCTTTAACCAAATTAAACTGCATATTAACTCTAATTGTTTGTATTTTAGTTTAGTTTACCATCTTTGAAAAAGCCTACAGTCCTATTATTTCTTTGTATCCTCTATAAAAAAGTATGCTCCTATTCTTGCTACTGACGCTGTCTTTCTCACTACAAAACTTTAATATTTTTCTTTTGAAACCCGAACGAGATATATTAATTCGAAAAAAATTATTAATTTTTTTCCCTGATAATATATTTTTCTATTTTTCTGTGTGTTTCTTTCCAATATTGTACATTACATCCTTCAAGGAATGCTTTGTTATTGCTTCTATTGTTGAACAGAAAAAGCAATCAGCATTTCCGTACTGACATTTGATAATTTTACTGAATTTTATTTAGCTGTCATCTTTCTTATCTTTTCTTGGTTGCTTTTTCCACTCCAGTAATCATAATTACTGCAAATCAAAACAGAAAACAAATATTTCCAGCACGAAGAGTTTTAGTTTCATTATCGATGGTAAAGGATAGCCAGAGAAAAGACAATTCATAATAATATAAGTAAAAAAAATTATTATTTTTGATTTAATCATGTGCTGGAAAAAGCAGACTCTCTTGATAAAAAAGTATGTATTCTCAATAATCTTTGAGTTTCATTCACAGAAAGTGCATACAAAGAACAACTATTCTTTCTTTGTGTAGTGAGCGATTGCAATTGTGACTAAATCATCTTGTTGATTTCGTTTTTGTTATGAACTAATTTATTGAATGCACTTTGCAAAAATGAAAAACGATTTGATTAAAGCACATTTTGAGCTATTATTTCTGATTTAAAAAACTCAAAATCAAAGATGAAGCAAATTGGAAAAGAACAGAATGTAAAAGATCATTCATTCATTCTCTATCAAAGCAATTCAAAGGATGTGTTCTCTATGAAGATTCCTATTATTTGTTTATTTAATCATTAAATTTAAGAAAAACCCCCATCAAGACATACAAATCTTTTACTAAATTTTTCAGGATATTTTTCTTAAATCACAAAAATAAACGAAGAAAACAAACATAAAAGGTTAGCAAAAACGCACCGAAAGGAACAAGGAAACTAAATTCTCAAAGAATTCAGCTCTTAACGATGATTTCATAGTTATTTATCTTATCTGCTCGAGGAGATATCATCATCAACCGTGATTTTCGCAGTGATCTCCTGAAAACAACTCACGAGATATTCTATCGTGAAGTGAAATTAGCTCAAGGAGATCAGTCTCCACTTTTCAATATCGATGGAGTTAACTTTTCATATCTGAAGCGAGCTGGGTTATATATCGTAGCAACTTCTCGCTTTGACAATGGCCCATCTTTAATTCTTGAGATCCTCAACAAAGTCTGCACAATCATCAAGGATTTCTGTGGTGTACTGAGTGAAGAAGCCATCCGAAAGAATTTCATTTTGATTTATGAATTGTTAGATGAGACACTCGATTTCGGGTATCCTTAATTGCTGTCAACTGAATTAGTCAAACCGCACATAGCAAACGAGCCAATTATTATCAAAAAAGATATGGTACCGAAGACAAGTAGAATTGGAAATCTTATCAAACCAGAGTCTATCATGTCAGTAGCTACAAAGAGACCAGTGACACAGTAAGGAGTCAAGAAAAATGAGATTTTCGTAGATGTTTTTGAAAAAATCAGTGTGCTTTTTAATGCCTCTGGATATGTAATAAATTCGTCCATTGAAGGATGCATACAAATGAAGTCATATCTGACTGGTAATCCTCCCTTGAGGCTAGCACTCAATGAAGATCTAGTGGTAAAATGAAGAAAGAGAAGAATAAGTTACAAAATAAATAACTGTTTATCATTTTTTCTTGTATTTAATCTCTTTTTTAAACTTCTTAGATCGGCAAAGGCTAGAGTGGCAGAGTTGTTTTGGATGATTGTAATTTCCATGACAGTGTGAATACAAGTGAATTTGATATGAATAGAACATTGAGAATTCAGCCTCCAGATGGTGAGTTTGTAGTTATGAACTACAGAGTCACAAGCGAGTTTCAAAGTCCATTTAGAATCTTCCCAGTCATCGAAGAAGTTTCAGCTTACAAGCTAGAGCTCACGCTGAGAGTTAAAGCTTGTTTCCCTAAAGAAGTCTAAGCTAGTTAAGTTACATTGAGCTTTCCTGTGCCAAAACTAGCATCGACTGTGACAAATGAATTAGGAAAGGGACAAGTGAATTAGAAAGTTGAGATTGAGAATAAAAATGACTCTAAAATTGTGAAATGGGGGATTCAGAAGTTTAAAGGAGATTCTGAGCAGGTACTCATGACAAGAATAATTCTTTAGACTAATGCAAATGCATTCGCAGCGAGAAAAGAAATTGGACCCATCAATGTCAGTTTTGAAATACCTATGTTCAATGTTTCTAATTTGCAGATCAAATCCCTCAGAATCGACAACAAAGATAAAATTAATCCATTTAGATGGGTCAGATTCATCACTTAATCATCGAGTTTTGTGTGTCGTACTTGAGAAAATATTTCCCTAAAATAATGCAAAAAATAAGAAAAAATGGTTGCTTTTTTTTATTTAAATGCATTCCAGAATTATATTTGCATGTTTGATAATTTTTTGTTTCATAAATAATTATTTCCTTCTTTTTTAGTTATTTTTTTTTTACTTCTTTCCCCATTTATTTAAAATATCTATCTCCCATACAATCAAAGAAATATACTGAAATAATTAAGAAGCATCTTTCAATGGAAGTATCAAACCATGAATTCATAATTAAATGATAATTGACTTGAAGGAGTCTAGCTTCTTTATCCTTTAATAAAAATTAATAGCATAATTAATTAACCTTAGAAATAAAACTTAATTCAAAGCAAATTATCTAAATTTTAATTGCTCTTCGAAATTAGCTTGACGCGAATTAGTCCCTCAACCTTAAATTAAACAGCGCAAATGTAAAATCATAAAGAAATAAATTAATTTATGTATTTTTTTGTTAATATTTAACAAAAAATAGCCAATAGCCAACTCAAATAAACTTTTTAACCATCTTTGATTCTTAATAGATTCACCTCCAAAACCAAGTTGATAGCCTAATAATACTTCAAAATAAATAAACGCCTAATCTAGATCTGCAAAATTTAAAAAAGTGGAGTTTCTTTAAGCTCTATTCTTATCATTTAAATGAAAGATACTCTTATTAATAAGTTTTACTTCTTGCTTTTTTACGTTTTGATTTCGGTAGTTTCGTAATTGGTGATAGAGAAAGAAATAATCGAAAAAGGCAAAAAGTTACAAAGAAATTTATTGATTTAAAGTATAAAAGCCAAGGAGAAAAATAACTTAAAACTCCTCATTTATCACCAGCTGCCCGATTTCTTTTCTCATTTAAGCTTAGAGTAACCACAAAAGAATGTCCGATTCAGAGGAGCACTTCCATAGACCTCTACATATAAAATATGGGGCAATAATATCAATTTCTCACTTCCAAGATGACAACGCATTTGTTTTCGCGAATGGCCATGTCAAAAGAGACGTTTCACTTAAGAGCTTTTCCTTGTACAAGAAAGCAGAAGAACTCAGAATTCAAGAGAAATTGAGAAAGAAATTAGTCAAATAAAATAAGCATCATCAGCATCGTGGACATCACTAAAAGCTTTAATTTAGAGAAGACAACGAGGAAAAAGAATAAAGTGATTAAGAAGAAGAAATTGTTGATATCGCTCAGGATGAACAAGAATAAGTAGAAACTAGTGGAATAAAAGAAGTACGAGTGAATCATCTTAATAAGAACTAACGAGATGAAAGTCCTGGATCTCCTGAAAATCATCCTCACAGTGATCGATCCAACAACCATTCTCACAGTGATCGATCCAACAACCATGATACAACTTATGGCCTCCTAGATACCCACAAACACGATGAAGACAACAACAACAGCATAAATCATAATATTCCTTAATAGTAAGATCTAGAAAGTGATAATAATATCAACAACAATAATAACATTTTCAACATAACTAACTAAGAAGAACCAGAGATAAAGAAGAAAAAAGATGTCAATTAAAACAAATAATCCTTCGCAGATTGCTTGTTCATGATATTCCCAAAGCTCTCCAATAACTAAAAGAATAAAATTATTGAAACTTTAAAACATGAAAGTGAAGATTCAGAAAACGAATAAGATGACGCAGAATCAATTTTCGACAATCAATATGATGTGAATGCAAAGGATGGAAAAAAAGCGAGTCCTGAAACTGAAAGCAAAGACACGGATGTTCTCGAAAGGGAAAATCTTGATAAATTAAAAATTCACTTGCTGAATGAATACAAAGCAAATTACGATACTTTCAAGAAATCGAGAGAATCCACTGTAGCTTATAATTCAGCTATTTAATTACTTCATTTAGCCTCAGCAAAATGGCTATCTTTAAAGCCAATCGAAGCAAAATATGAAAAAGAAAATTTTAGAATGACTCTAGAAGCAACAACGAACGATAATACAATGTTTAAAATTCTCCCTGCGTTCAGGCACTAAAAAGATGGTGAGCAAGCTATTTTCGCAAGTGAAATTGTCTACATTGCTAGATATCAAGATATTAATAATCGCCCGACTTTTTTGAATATTTCTCCAGAAATTCGAACTTTAAAATCACTTGTCATAACTTCTTTCGAAAAAACTTCCACGAAAAATTCGAATAATTAATTCACTCCTTAAATATCAGAGTAGTATTAATAGGGTATGAATAGTGAGTTCAGAAAGTAATAGCATCAGCGCAAGGCTATTTCATCGACAATCGATCCGATTTATAAAAGAGAAGTTAATGGATCTTAAGAAAGTTCAACGAATTTTAAACTCAACCTTTTTTAAGAAAATTACACAGAAGTTTACTAATATCTGAAATGTGGAGATGTTCTGTGGCTGCATCATTCAGAAGCCAATGGGTAGATTGGAGCTACCAGAAAAGACAAAGGTGTCAATAAGGTAAAATAGAAAAACATACTTAAATTTCAATTTTGTTAAACCAAATTAAATTGATTTAATAATTTTTTATCAATAATCCTAAAATTAGTTCACATTTGCCTCGATGAATCTGAAAACATGGATGGCAAAGGATAATTTAGATCTGAGGGTAATTGGTACTCATAGGCAATCGATTTATGAGCACTACAGTGGAAATACATTTGGAATGTGGTAGATTGAGAGCTAAAAGCTTAGTGATGGAGGGTTTGTAGAGTATTCTTAGCTTTATCGCCTGAAACATCTCAGCACTGGATTTTTTCTTTCAGTTCAACGCAAACCATCACAAGAAAAAATGCGTAATACCAAATTAAATAAAAGAAAATAACTATTTCCATAAGAATTTGTGATTCTTTCATGCTTCTTTTTGAGAAATATCTTTGGGTTGTTAATACTTTTTCTGTTTCCCCAGAGAGTAGTGACTTGAACGACTATTTTTAGCTTGGTCTGGTTGAGATTCCCGATGGATCTTCGCTTTTTTAATTCGATTGTTTGCCCTCTCTGAAACAAAAGTCTCCATTGATCAGTTTGAACTCCTATGTCTTCATATAAAACGTCAAATACAAATACTATATCGACGTTAAAATTGACGAGATGGAGATTCAAAAATTTGGAACGAAATTCTAATAATTATCACTCCCATCATTAAGAACAAATCTAAGTGAACAATTACTCTTTAAAGTCTACTCTGCTGATAAAAATGAAGTCTGGGAGATCAATTACGTCATCAGTTGCTTTGGGTATCTCGTGAAACTAGCTCTTGCATTAGAAGATCGTGTTGTAGAGAAGAGATCTGATGAAAAATTGATGTTTTCACTTGTCCGCAAAATCAAAAAGACAATAAAATGCGTGATCAATCTCACTAAATTCTGTGAGAATAAAGTCTTCAACATGAGCTAGCAGTAGAAATTTGGCACATCAAATCCATTCAGGCAAAAGCTTCTTCGAGAACAATATTTTATTGATTTACTTGTAAAGGTTCTTGAATCTTCCCTTCCGAAACATGAGCTTGATGTGTGGATAAAATCATAAGATGCTCTGAAAGTGCAGCAATCAACGTTGCATCAAAGGAATAAATCAGATTAGACAAAGTAATTTGGGACAATTTCAAAATCAGAAAATTCTACGTAGGATTTTTTCCTTCGAGGAGGCGACTCATTCATTGATGTCAATGAATATGCTGCATATATCAACTGGAAGGTAAGATTTGAAAATATGGAGAAAATATCGTCCCTTTTTGAAGGAATCTGAGTTTAAACAAATTTTATTGCAATTTATGCTTATTTGTTGAACTTATTAATGTGATTTTTTGATCTAATTTCAAATGAAAATAAGGTGACGATGTGTAGATTCATCTACAAGCTATTGGAAGCAATTTGCAGAGGAAATCCATCGAATCAATAGTACACCTTCGATTTGCTTCCATTTTTTTAAATCCACAGCAAATACATCCCTTAAGCAGTCGATTGCATCTCCAATATCTGTAAACCTTAAATTTTACATTTTTTTTTGAGTTTCAAGACAAATATTTCTTCTTCTTTTTCTCCCCTCTATTTAGGCTCATCTAATGAATAGTTACTAATGCGTTTGAGTGATAACCTTCAGATCGAGTATGATTTCAACGATGACTTCTACGTAAAAGAAGACATGAGTAAAACAGTCAAGTTTCTAATCAATCTTTACGACGGCAATCCTACAACTTACTTGCAAAATAAGGATGAGAAAATAGTGTTTGCACAGCATGAAAAACTCACTTGCAAGCCTATTAATCTAGTTAATTTCTTTGTGAATCTTCTCTGGGATAACAAGGCCGTCAACAAGTCCGATTACATGAGGTTTTTGAGAAGCATTTGTACTTTCAAACACAAAGGAATCACCATCAACTAAGAAAACATTTTTAAACTCTTCAAGAAGTTCACATCTGTCAAAGAAGAACTCAAGTAATTACAAAGAGAAACTATGCAATTCCCTTAATACAAATAATCATATTTTTTTCTTTTCTGCTAAAATATTTGTGATTTTTTTCCAGATTAGAAATACAATTCGTGGATGGTACAATCTAGAAACCGAACAATCCAAAGGAACTCCAGAGTGCGTGCGAACATATTCTACTTTTATCTAACCTATCTTATGGCAGAAATTTCCTATGGCGTAAAGAACTCATGAATAAATTCAGATCAGATGATCTATTCAAATTCATTTGGGATTCGTAACTCGAATAGGGGCTAACATCTGCACTGTGCAAGCTAGCATAAACACTCTACATTGATCATGAACCCTTGAATAAAATCTACCGCCCAAATTACTGTCGCTTGTTTTGTGATGTACCATACAGGAAGAAGAAAGGAGGGTCCTCACCAACTAACAAGGCGCAAACTCCGATTCGATGGGAACAAGATGGAGGCTTAGAGAAATAGAAGTTACTGACTAGTGAAGAAGCAGATAGTTACACGAAACTCCTTAGTAACTTAAAAGCATTTATTGCATAAGTTAGCCAACAAATCGAAGAAGAAATCATTAAATTTACACCTGAGAGATCAGTTGAAGCAGGAAATAACAATGAAAATGCAGATTCCCATTAACTTTTTTCGCAGAATAAAGCTAAAAATAATAATATTCCTCCAAAATAATCTGCGAAACCCAAGAATATTACTGGCAGTGAAGTGCTCAAGGCAATTATTGATTTATTGAATTTACTCTTGTAATTAGACGTGTACACCATAACAGCAAGAGAGTAAGATTTCAGCGAATTATTGTAGTTTCTTCTGAGAATCCTGTAATACGAAAGAATCGGGATTAAATTTATGTCGGCGCTGTACGTTTCAGAAAAAGAGTCCCTTGAAAAGAATAAATAGTCATAAAAAACTGTGGATATCACTAAATTAACCTCAGGACTCTGCAGTGGAGTGACTGCTTTCTTCACCCTCATTAGTAATTTATTACACTCAATTTGTTAATAATTTCTATTTTATTTGTTAATATTTAGAAAACCCTCATTTTTGTAAACTAAATTTCTCTTTTTTCCCACAGCTGACATGCTCCAGCCAAAAAAACCAGAAGCTGAAGAAGAAGAGGGTGGCAACAATGTTTTTGAATTCCGTAGCATCGATGACACAATGCTATTCAAGAATCCAATTATGAAGGGATACGTGAAACTTAACAATTTAATGGAGGAAATCATGTATTCAGACAACGAATCAATCTAAATGGAGAACCAAATCAAAGCGAAAGTTTGCTAGATTCTTGATCATCTTCTCTGTATTCGCTAAGACTACCTCCTATCCAACACACTTTATTTCTTCAAAAAGACGATTAATGGAGAAAGTTCAAAATCAATCAGAAAGAAATTTGAAATCCACAAAAAGAATTAAAGCACTGGGAAAAAATCTTATTTAAGTATCTAACAAGGGGATAGCGAGAAATTTGATGATGTAGCTGGAGATGGAGATTAACAGTAATTACTTGATCAACTAGAAAAGCCTTCTTTATTCGAGAAGAGATCAAGAGCAGATTCTTAAACACCCTTGAATTAATAAACCCAAGTTGTTCCTGGAAGTGTACCACTTCGAAACTAGGTTTCTAAAAAAAGTGCATTCAGGAATTAAGGCAAACCTAGCATTATTAAAGACAGTAGTAAGGAGAATACAGCTAACAATGCAAGGGATGTTAAAGCAGGAGGAACCGGTGGTCTTGGAACTTCATTTTCTGCTGCAATTTTAAATGGTGAAAATAACAATAACAATAAAACATCACTATTTGGTGGCAAAACACCCAAAACCATTATTGCAAATATCTCAATTGATGAGTAGTTCACTGAATGGTGGATGAAAATCCTCAAGGAATTGAAGAAAAAGACTATTTTACCTCAAATCGCATTAACGGGCTTACCAGAAGTTGATAAACTCTACAAAGAAAGTGATGAACTTGGCGTATTCAAACTCACAGAAGAAATCACACATCCTAAATTCCATGATTACCTTAAAGATGCCAAAAATTTCATGCCAGATTTTGACATTCTCTTATCTGCAGCGTTGAAAAAAGCAAAAGCAGACTCTAAAACATCTGTAGTAGCAAGTGCACTTCCTCCATTGATTTGCACTTTCCTACTAGTTCAAGATCAGCATTTAGAAGTGTAAGTCTTAAATATCATAATGAGACTGTTTAATTAAAGATCTGAGATGCTTTAAAACCTCGAGGAAATGCAAATTATCTTCGATTAAAAAAACATAGAATTGTTTAAATTCTTGAAAATCAAATCTATTGTACTTTAGAATTACATTTAAAAAAGTGAAATATGGTTCTAAACTGTTGAGCGAGTAGCAGCAGCACCTGGTGGGATTTCTCAGTTCAGCAGCCCTAAGAATAACAACATAATATAGAGCAATAATAACGATGACTCAGTTTAATCTGAAATACCAATTTTTCTAAATAAAAACGATAATAATCTTTCTCGTCAAAACGTTTCAAAGAAAACTTTTTTCATTGAAAAAGATCACGATGCTTACAAGATCTTTAAACTTATTGAGAGCATTCGAAACGGGTTATTTGCTGAGATAACCTTGAATCCTAATCAAGATGAATTTGGTCAATCTGTGACGAGAAACAGCACATAAATAGATGTTGAGAAATAAAAAATCCATAAATATCTGAAACTCCATGAACCGATAATCACGTTGATTCAAGAAGGCATGCCCCATTTCGATAAGATTGTGATGAGTGAGACATACACGCTGACAACGAAAAGAATGCTCTACAATCTCTTTAAAGAATCCTTTGGATATCTCAAAAACTTTGTTGAAAAAAACAGCGAGAATCAAGTGCTCATTTCTGAATTCATGCATGTGCTGACAATGAATTTAGAGTATGATCTCGGGTAGATTGATTTGATCTGCGAGATTTTCAGGGATAACATCGATTTAATCAACAAACTTGACCCTGAATTAGTGAATCTTTTCTTGAATCTCATAGAACATGAAGGTAGACAAGAAAAATTCCTGGATTTCTTCATAGTCATCTAAAAAGCAAAATCTAAAATGATTTTTGAGAATTAGTTGCTCGTATTAAACTCATTTTTGCCTATGGATGGACTTACGGAGCTTGAGGTGAAGCTAACTTACACTGATGGAGCTAAGAAAACCTCTGATTTGCAATTTTATTTCGAAGATACAGCTGCTGATATGGAAGATCAAGATATGATTGCGAGACTGTAAGAAGTTGAATTCAGAGACACATATTTAGATTAGCCGTTTAGATACCATGCCAAACTGCTGAATAGTCTATTGTATTCGATTCTGCAAGCAAATGTGGATCTGACGGATTATGATTTAGCGATTACGAAAGACCATTTTAATATTTCAGTTGCTAAACTTAAAAAAACCTTCTCGTTCTATTACTTATTGGAAGTTCTACAAAAGGAAGATGACTATGTTGATTACAGGAATTACGATGTGGAAGAGCAGCTCGATGAGAGTTAAGGAGAGGATGATGCTGAAACTTAGAAAAGAAATAAGGAAAATAAAGAACGTTAGAGTATGTTTCAGCAGGATAAAGAAAAGAGGAAGTAGGGATTTAGTTATCTGAAGCCTTATGTTGCAGATTTCATTAAAATCGTGCATATTTTCTCGGATAGTTCAAGTTCAGATACTCTCTTCAATGAGCTTACATTCACTTAAAAAGGTATTTTAGAATACGAACATTAAAGAAGAGGAAAAAAGGGTGATTTTTAAGGAGAATTATAGGAAAAAGGAGAGTCCAGTTAAAAATAATATGTTTTGCAAAAAAAATTCATAATAATTTATTTATTTTTTTGGTAGAATTTTCTCAATTTGTCGAGAAAGAAGGATTGCGATTTGGAAGTGTTGTGGAAGAGAGTCTTGAGGCAAGATATGTGTTTTATGTCTGCGTTCACGTGTTGGGTATGGTAGCTGCTTATTTTGATAAATATCTCAGAAAATATGTCGATAAGAGTTCTCCAGATGAAGAGGAAAGAAGAGATCTTACAAAAGTCAGAGAATTCGCTGATATAATTTCTAAAAAAGTAACAAAAATAACTCTAAAAGTTTACAATAAAAAGTGTGCATTTTCTAAATAAAAATTAACAGACAATTTTTATTTTATTGTGATGGAAAAATAGATGAAATCAAGTAAGCGCATCAAGATAGACTTGGCAGATTAGTACAAGCATCACTACGAAAAAGCAAAGGAACTCAAACGTATGTGCTAGACTACAAATATCGTGGATATTCAAGTCGAAGGTGAAGACTTTTTAGATGCAATGTCGCGGTCATTATCCTCAAGCGATGCTGATTCATAAGAAGAAGGTGATTAACTTGGACTCCCTGCTCTTAACCTTGGCGATAAAAACAAAGATAAAGGAAATATGGTTGCCTCAACAAAATAACCTAGTAGTATCTTAAAATTAGACTAAAAGATGAGTAGCATTCCAGGTGTTGGTCCTAGGAAGGAATTTAACTTCAAGCTAGATTCTCCAAGGACCAGTGTTTCACAGTCTTAGAAAAAATAAGATAAACTTGATGAGCTACTCCTTTGTGAATACTAATAGATGCACTGGAAATAATTCGTTCAGGCAATCAATATCTCACCGTTTATCAGCGAATAAGTTGAAAGTGAAGTTAAAGCACTAGCAGATGCGATTCTCAACATAGAATAGTATATTGTTCCAGAAATGCAGAGATTTATCTCCCCGAAATTAGACCTTGATCTTATTCTTAAGAAATTCATTAGATTCTTATAATTCAGTCTCAAAGATGGAGGCAGCAAGGTCAGTGAATTTTAAAGTGCAAGTTAATTCAATGAATAGATTGATAATGTCTTTTTGTTTTGTTCTAGAGGACAACTTTAACTCTACTGAAAGTGCTCAAAACCATCGTTGAGAAGGACCCAGAGGATATCTCCAACAGATAAGATCAATTGGATAAGCTAGGAGCTGCCTAGATGGTGTTGATAATTCTATCTGAGCATTCTAACGAATTAGATGGCGAATTGTACATTAATTTCATATAATTCTAAAATACTCTGCTCAAAGGAGGCAATCCAAGAATACAAAAAACCATCTACGAGTTCTTCATCAATCAACCAAAAGTACAACTAAATATTCTTGGGTTGGTTCAAGGGAAGTTCTCCTTGTGCTACAATTTATAAAAATAATTAAGAAAAAACTAATATTTTTTTTTCTCATTTGTTTGAAAAAAGTCCGAGATTATCTTCATGAAATTCAGTTTTTTCATAAGAAAGCAGATTGATTTCATCGAATAGGAAATGAAGAGTAAAAAGCGAAGAGAAGAGGAAAAGAAAGGGAAATTCAAAAATATTAATAATAAAGATGGTCTTGACGATGGCATTTCTTAAATGATGGACGATGACGAAGAAGCCAAAGAAGATGCAGCGAACGAAAGCAATTCGTTTACTCATTCCTAGGATGTGGTGATTCTAGAAAGTATTCTTGAGTTTTTATCGCTAACTGTGACTGGGCATTACACTGAAATGCAAGATTATCTAAGAGAATAGCATAACTTAAGATCGAATAATGATATGGTTTAGAATATAGCTGATCTCTTGAAGAGTTATTACCAACAAGGTGGATAAAAACAGTATTATGAACCAATGGTGAAGTGTATTGAGACACTTTTGAAATTCGTCTAAGGACCTTGTCCGTTAAATCAATTAGCTGTTTCTGAAAGTAAGTTCTTTGATGTGGCTCATGATTTGTTCGAAAGAGCAATGAGACATAAATCTGGAACAGATGATTCTAAGGTAAGAGGACAATCCATTTTTAAACATAAATTATAATGATTGCTAATATTAAAATCAATATTTTTAATTATTTCATGACATTTTTTCATTATTTTTTATAAAAAAATAAATATCCTTAGAGTTAATTTACGAGCAATAAGAAATCTCAATTCGGTGGATCATAAGGCATGTCTAAATCAGCATTTAAGACACAATCCATGGCTAGTCGGTCAAAAGTTGGATCAGGTGAAGAACCCTTAGATAATTGGATGGTCGCTAGGTTGCAATACAAAGTAAATTTTTAAGATAAAAATGAATTATTTGTAAAAGACCTTGAGAAGCATTTTACAATTCATCGAACATTTAAAACTCACTGGAAATGTCTAACATTAGCCATAATTTTTTTGTATTTTATACATCTAGTGCTTGTGTCTTGTACATGGTCTTCTCGAAGGTCGATCAGTGAAGAGTGACCCCAGTCTCATCAGAAAAATAGCCAGAAATATCCAAATTGATACAATCGAAAAAATAATTGTTGAAATTCATTTGAATTTCGATTAAATTTATCTTGGTGAGTACACAATGCAATCCCTAGAGCATCTTAATTTTGATCAGACAAATCCTAAGCATCTTGAAAATCCATTTTACAAAAAGAACTCTGATATATTCATGCACACAATCATCCAGAATGCATTCTTGCTCTACATTCTCTTTTGTCTTTATGTAAAGCTAAAGAGAGAAAACTATTATCTGAAAATTGCTTGTTAAAAAGTTCTTTTGACTTTCATCTCTCTCTGGATTCTCCATTCTACAATTTGCAATTTATTTAATTGTTTTAAACATTTCAATTTTTTTTGCTATTACAGATGGATTCCGGTGAAAGAATAGACAGTTAGATCATGACCCTCTATAAAGAATAGTACAGAAAAAGCACCTAAGACACTAAGAGTCCTCTGATGAAGCTTCTAACAGGGAATAATATCATAGGAAATCTTGTGACATTCTTCATGTCGTTTATTGAGAGCAGCATAAAAACAGCCTAAAGCATGCAATAAGAAGCCTAAAAGCAAATGAAGAAAATGACAGGTGGAGGAAATAATAGTGAAGAAGAAGATGAAGCAACGAGAAAACTTAGATAAGAAAAATAAGAAAAATTCAAGGAAAATCTCAAGAAAACAATTTAATTTTTGTTTAAAAACACTGCACATATTGAAGTTCTAAGAAATGGTGAGCTCGAAACAATTTACTTCACTCTTCTACCTTTCTGCAAGAGATTACCCAAAGAAAAAAAACAAGAATTCAACGAAACTGTTGATAGGAACAACGTATAACAAACAAGCAGAATTATCATTTTTTAAAGTACTTTTCCTCCCTTTCTTAATTTTTTCTCTATTTTTTTAAAGGAAAAAGCTAAAGTCACAGGGTTAATGCAATAAGCAGATTATATCCTGGATGTTTGCCGTAAAGAGGAAGATTTAAATAAATTCTTCATGAAAAATAAATTCTTATCGTTATTCGCGAACTATGTCGAGTTGTGGAAGGATATTGCATTCATTCTGACAATCCTATTGAATCTATTCAATTTATTCACTTTCACAAGTAAATTCGGTGACAGATTCTATGATCAGCATTTCCTTCTAGATGTAAACATGAGAATTCCCATTTTTGTAATCTCAAAATTAAATTTTTATTTTTAATTATTTTTAGTAAGAGGGTTACTCTGTTCAGCAGACAAATTCCATAGTGTCAATTATGGGGTTGATAATGACATGTTGCAGCATGTTCGTCGTAGCATTCTTCTTAGCTAAAAACTTACCTATTCTTATCAAGCGCATTTGGTAAACAGAGTTAAATATTTTCTCAACAAAGCCTCCCTTGATCTTCCGCGCTGTTCTGTGGCTACTTAAATTCGTCAGAATTTTCATTGGTTTACTTTAAGAAATTGAGATTATCTACTATATTTGTTATGGAACCTTCGCCATTCTCGGAACATTTGCACATCCTTTCTTCTTTACATTCCATCTCTCGGAAATTTTCATAAGGTTGAAATTTGCAAAAATTCATCAAAAAAAATCATTTTTTAATTATTCTTTTTAATCCAAAAATGACTTTTCTTATTTGATAAATAGATTCCCGACATTAAAGAGTGTTGTTTAAGCTGTATCGATCCCTAAGAAGAATCTTATGCTGACTTATATTCTCTACTTAATCTTCGTTTATTTATTCACATTGCTGGCGTTCGAATACCTAAAATATGATCTTAACGAAGAATGTTCTACATTAGCTTACTGCTTTTCCTTCTTAATTGACTACACCTTCAAAGCAAATGGAGGCATAGGAGGATACATAACAGGAAAAAATGTTTAAACTGATGATTCAGGGTAGCGAACAGATACAGATTTCTTTGCTGCTGGAAGATTCTTTTATGATAATTTATTCTGCATTTTAATCGTGATCATCTTAGTCCAGATCGTTGCTGGTTAGATCATCGATTAGTTTGGTGAGCTTAGAGAAGCTGAAAATGATCGAAAAGATGATACAGAAGGGAAGTGCTTCATCTGTGGAATTAAATCGTATTAAAATAAAAGAAAAAAGAAACATAGCTCATAATTAAAGTAACTTTTGTTCACCAATTTCTTGTGTGTTTTTTCCAAATTAGAGACGTATTTGACAAGAAAGCTGACAAAAGCAATCGTGGTGGTTTCCATAGTCATATTAAAGAAAACCATTACATGTGGAATTATGTGTTCTATATTGGATATTTAAGAAGCATGAATCATCTGGAATATTCTGGTATCGAACAATACATTCATGATTTAATCAAAGAAAACGATTCTGCCTGGTTCCCTACGAATCGCTCATCAGATTTAGACGTCGAAGAAGATGATTCCAAAAGAGAAAAAGCTCTAATTGAAAGTATCACCTCTTAGGTAAAATATTGCAAAAATAAGGAGAGATTTTAAAATGCAACTACAGAGGGAATTAGAATATTTAATGATTGTTTTCTTTGTTTAATTTCTTTCTTTATTAAAAATAACTTTAATGAAAACTTATCATTTTTTGTTTAGACTGAATATCTGAGTTAGAACTCAAAGTTAATCTTTAAGCAATTGAAGGAATTAAGCAAATTGTGAGAGTTAATAATCTATTCTCATCAAGAATAATTATGATATGATATGAAGATCGCTTTCAACGATCCTTCTTAAGAATAATTATGTAGAACATATTTTTGTTATGTCTCTCAATGCATTAAGATAATTAAGAAAACACAAGAAATTATTACAACATAAAAAATCTCATTTTTTGTCATCAATCTTATCAACTATGTTTCAATTCAGATTCCATACAAATGATTAATTAAATCTAGTATTTCATCCATTTTTATCCCTTTTTACTATCACTTTAAAATCTAAGGAAGTTAAAGAAATTATTTTGTAAAATATGCCAGACTAATTGAAATAAAAAAATGAAAATCAATTAAAAAAAAGGATTTTTAGCTATCTACAAAAACAGAATATGAAATGAACTAAAATTTTATTGGGAAAATATATTTATTTTATAAAATTATTTGATATATATATATGTGCGTATGCCTGTGAGATGGCACTATGTCTAGTTTATTTCATTCGATTTCTCTCTCTCTCACTCTCTAAAAATGACCACAGTTTTGTCAGTCAAATTTATTCCTCAAATCTCAATGCTAGAAATCATTTGATCTTTTAATCGGTGAAACTCCTGAGTTATTTGGCATAAGTTTCTTCCCAGAGTTCGATGAAGGCTATCTAGATCTAACAAATACATCATAGATGTTCTTAGCTGTAGTCGCTTCAGCAGCGTTAATTCTCGAAACTCTTGTTTAATATTCGCCTACATCTACACCAGAATTGCTAAGTGATTTCTCTATGTGTCTCTCAATATGCGAATACTACTAAGCTTTTTCTGATAATTCTCTATCTTTCAAGTCAATTACTCCTTTGAGATCATCAATCTCAGCCAACAGTGCCTCTGTCTAGTTGTTATGTGAATTCTAAATCGATTCAATCGTGTAGTTATTAGAGTTTTCTAGTTTTTATCTCAAATCAGATATTTCCTATGCTTTGAGTTTTTCCAAGAGCACAATATGACTATTCAAGCTGTCAATTTCAGCGTTCAATTTCTGACTCTCCGATTCCAATAGTTCTCTATGCAACAAATGATTGTTTGCTTCTTCACTCTTCACAACAAGACTCTCTAATCATCCCAAAACAACAACAAAATATTAATCCAAGTAATCAAAATCACTCCCTTTTCTCTTTGTTACCTCTAGTTCTCTTGAGTTCATTCTCAAGATAATCAATCTATGCTTCAAACTTTCTAGTTCTTTCACTGTTCACTGCATCAACCGCTTGAAGTTTATTCCTTAGCTCATCAATCTATGCATTCTTCACGTACTCTAGATTATCAAATCTTTTTCTCGATTCATTCAAATCCAACTTCAATCCTCTGATGTCTTCTTCTAAATTACTTTTAATCGTCCTACTCTACGCGATATTCACATCGATTTCATTATTCTTATGAACCAACAACTACTTCAATTTCTCAATTTCCGATTCCAAGAATTGCACTTGCTTTCTTTGCTAATCAGCAAAATCAACATGAGCAGCATTTGCTCGATCCAAAGCATCTTAAGATTCCTCATATTCCTTCTATCTGTCTCTTTCAAGTATCGCTTATTTAAGTCTTTGAGTTTCGATTTCACTTTGTAGTCTGTCAACTTCAGCATTGTAAGCTTCTCTTTGTTTAACTTTCTCTCTTAGTTAATTCTCAATCTCTTCTGATTTCCCACTGATAATCTTCTACAGATCTAAATTCTCATTGTTTAACAATTTAACTTAACTTTCATGTCGATTCTTCAAGTTAGCAATATCAGTTGTGTGTAAATTAGCTAATTTATTCTGAAGACTCTCAACTTCTTCTTCCTTCTACCTATTGTTCTCCAACAATTTATCCTTCAAAGCACCATTTTCATCTCTCACAGTATTCAGTTCATTCTCGAAGTTTCTCTTCTATTACTTGTTCTACGTGATCAACACTTGAATTTCATTGTTTTTCATCTCAAGCAGATTCTTCAGCTTATTAAGTTCACTTTCTAAGACATCCAATTCACTTCCATGCAATTTCTTCAACGCACTGATCTACTCCAGTGTCAAGACTTCACCTCGTCTCTTCTAATTCTCGATCTCCTTAGCCTAGTCTAATTCCAATTACGAGATCTTCGCTCTAAGTCTCTCTTTATCCTCGTTTAATCTATTTGACTCACTGTCAGCATAATTTCTGGCTTCAATTAATTTTCCTTGGAGATTCTACAACTCTCTTTCTCTTTCCCCAACGGTGTCGCGCAGTTTACGAAGCTAATACAAATAAAATCATAAATTAACTTAGAAACACCTCCATAATAATATTAAGTCTAGCTATTGTTAACAGCTAAAAATAATCAAATTAATTGTTTTGTTCTTATTTTTCATACTTGTTCTTCATAAAGCGTGATGTTAGAAATATGTGATCTTTTCAGTGTCTCCATTTGAGTTAAGTTATCAGTGATGAGTTATTGTTTCACTTCATGCGTGTCTTTGAGCTTTTCTTCTTGGATGACATCTTAGAGTTATCGTTAGTTTTGTAACTCTGTTTAGAGTCTTCTGATCTCCGATTCGTAGTTAGCTTTTAGGGACACAATTGTATTCATTTAAGATTCATACTTGCTTTTCCAAATATCGGATTCTGTTCGCTTCTAGGAGAACTACTTCGACAGCTAATCATTTTCTCCAGTCAACTGAGCATTTTGTTTTAGAATACCATCGACTTTACCTTCTAGATCCTTTGCTTTTTTAGCCTTGAAAGATGCTAATTCCAAATCTGTGTTCACTTAGCACAACGATGTCTCTAGTTCGTTGCAACGACTTTTCCACAAACCAATCTCATCTTGCTACTGCAATTAAGACACATTCAAAGTTGATGCGTTCAATCTCGCAGGACTCACAGCTTAAACAGCTGATTTCTTAGTTGTATTCATGACTTAACTTCTCGAGGGTGAAATTGTCGATGAGTAGTACACCGATGAAGGTTTCACATACTGAATTGGGCTGACTGATCTGTTCGGAGAAGAGCCAAGATTGCTTGCAAGATGAGGGTTGTTACTTTACCTTAAGTAGCTCATAGGTTTAAAATTCCGCCAAAAAAAAAAGGTGATTCTTAAGATTTATTAAAAGTATTTTTTATTTTTTGTATTTTTAATTATACAGCAGCAAGCGAACAGCATTTCCCCAAAAGAACTCCTCAAAGGCAATAAATTTTAATAAGAAATTTGAGAAAAATTTATCTCGCACTCTCACAAAGAAGAATCCTTTATTTTTAATTTCATTGGATATCATTGATTCTCAGGGGTTTTACATGGATCTCAGGTAAGAATCAACTAACTGCCGAATTATCGAATAATGTATTTGGCAGTTAGAAATGAGAGAGTGCGAAAGATAAAGATAAAGAACAAGGCGATGCTAAAACTAAAATTATTTAAATCTTTTGGTATTAAAATTACAGCAAAAAAAAAGAAGTTATTTTAAGTGCAAAATAGCAGCAATTGATTTGTGAATTTATAAGTAAATCATCAACAAAAATACAGAAAATAAGAAAGAATTTAATATTTTTGTTAAAAATCCAGAAACACTTCAGAATAAACAAAAAAATCTTTTTTAAATATACTTTTTAATTACTATTACTGCCCTTTGTTGTTGTTGTGGCCATTTATTTTTTCTCACTTCATCTCCTTAACTCTTCAAATACCATCATTTTCATTTTCTTCTTGTTTATCATCTGATTCTGGATTCCTAGGACTGTCAATTTCTTATCCATTTCCTTCTTCTCCTAATTCATAACGCTTTCTGTCATCTTAAACATGTTTCGTTTTTACCTTCAGCTAGTTTTCCTATTATCCCATCAGCTCTTGGTTAAATGTTGGAATACTATTTCCATCACCCTCTCCTATCATTTAGTCATGCATTTACTATTACTATTATTCTTCCTAAAGTTTATCTTAATTTTCTATTTATTCATGCTTTTTTTATGGTGTATTTTAAGAATCTCCATTACCAGAAAAACCTGTATTATTTCCTCCATTTTCTCTTTGTCTAACTGGCTCATCATCTGCATCACCATCTTTTTCCTCTTCAGACTCACAACTATCCATTTAATCTAGCTTTACTGCAATATCTTCTTCTCCTTCATTGTTAGGATATTTATCAACCTTGTTTTCGATCTTATCCCCTAAATTACCATCATCTTTATTTGTTTTGTTTTACCATTTCACCTTGTTTTATTACTCCTAATTCTCCTCAATTTCTGAATCATCCTGATGACCTTCATTATGCCCATCATCATTATTATTCTCCTGTTCTTTATGATTGCTTTTATCAGCTAATTAACATCTAAACGTAATAGGTTTTCCAGGTGAAAACAGTATTTCCTAATTCTAAAGCACTTAATTATCTTAAACATTAGCAATAAACGCATCTACTTTATTTTTTCTAATGTCATTCTAGAGATTACATTTCTCCTCTTCTTCCTTCTCCTCTTCATGATTCTATTACCCATTCTTCTCCTTCTCTTATCCTTCTGCACCTTCCTCCTCACTATCTTCACCTAATTCTATTTTCTTTTACTCCTTCAACATATTCTCAAATATTCTAATTGCTTTCATATCATCCTCTTCCATTTCCCTAATTCCATCATCGTCATCATCAGCATTCAATTTCTATCCAATAATCACAGCACTTTCCGTTCGTACTCTCTCATTTTTCTTTCCACTTCCGCTTTTTAAACCAACATTATTCCCATGAAAAGCTGTCTTGGATCTTGCTTATTTCTCAATCTAATTCCCATTATACGCGCTAGTCTCTGTGAAATTAATTTGTTGTGATTTAATCAGCACATCCTATCCGTTTTTGAGTGTCTTTCTCATCTCCGCTGCAGAAGTATTCAACAATTCTACTTTATTGGCATACATTTCTATTTCCTTGTGCTTCTTAATCGTTACATTAAACCACAATGGCTCGATTATAAAGTCCTATTAATCAAACAATTCCTTCATGAGATAGAACTCCCTTAAATCTTTAGATAATTAGTTCACTTCGCAGTAAATCTAATAAAATTAAATAGAGTCAATAGTCGTCAAAAGTGTGTAACTCTCCAGTAATTAACTCATTTCTTTTGACATAACGTTGTAGTAGCTGACACAATCATGCAACAGCAGCAACGAAATATCTTGAATTAGCTACCATTCGCTCATTTCACGCAAGACAAGGCATAGGTTTCGATGAATCGGCAGGATATATGAAAACAAATTTGAAAGCTTGAATAACCACATGAACTTCAATTTATAGTCTAACTTAGCATCATCAGTCTCAGGTAACTCACCTTCCTTTTGAATTTCAACGTAAAAGCACAATAAACAACCCTAAATCATTTCAAATCGATCTATTCTTCCTTACTTCTATGCATATCTTATAGATTTGATAATTATTCGCTAATCTCAGGAGATAATTGAAGTAATGCTGCAGAATATTCTCATACATCCATCCTTCGATATCACTCGCACGTATCGTCTTCCCAGTGTTCTTGTCTTGCAGGAAAATATTATTATTCTTGGGAATATATCCTGAGCTCATTTTCGAATTGCTCGATTTGTCAAAGGAGAAAATTGAATTGAGATTCCGATCGAGGAACTCCGATGCGAACTAGTCTCCTAATTCAATGATAAATTTGTGAAGAGCTGTGAGGATCTTCAGCTTTGAAGGGAGCGAGAAGTTATTGGATTCGATGACATTCAAGAAACAGCCAATATTAGAAGATGAAGAAGATGTTTGTGATGATGAAAATCCTTATTGATGGTTGAGTTCAAGAAGATTGCGGATGACTTTTAATTCTTCAGTTGATAGTTTATCAAGGGAATTACTAGCTAAACAACTTTTCATTATTGATTTTTCAATTTATTTGTATTCATTTGTTTTTTGTTGTTGTTTTTTGTTTCTATCTTGACCATAGATTGGAGGATTCAACTGTGATTATGTTTATGGATGGAATTGTTATGGATTCTAGGACTCTTTTATGGATTGCTAGAGTTTCTACTGCTCTTATTATTGCTGTAACTATTTGAGTTTTTTCTTTTTGTCACCTCCGAAGAGATTTCTGAAGAACGACATCAAGAGAGATCTGTGCTTCTTTTCTCTTAGTTTAATCCCTTTTTGTTAGAAATTATTCTTAAAAATCCAAATAAATAATCTTCAATTACCTTCTTTTCTTTTTTTGTGTGAATGTGTGTGCTGTGCTTGTGGTGTAAATTAATTTCAAAAAATATTGACTTCAGACTTCAATAATAATGCGTGATGCAATCAAGTGCATAAATAATTTTAAAATTAAAAGCAAAATTAAGTAATTTATCCAAAATAATCATAGCTCTTCCTATCCCAATTCCAACAAAAAAGCTAGCTGCATAATACAGATGAATGCTCGCACTTAGCACTCCTAAAAACACTGAGATAAAATAGACTGAGAGTGTCGCATAAAACAGACTTTTCCTTTCATGCTGAAAGGAGTAGTATCCAAATACTAAACCCACCAAAGCACGCTCCTAACATGTAGCGGCTGATTAGTCGCCAAACTTAAGAACTAATAGCAGAAAAGTTTCTTTGCAATTCCTTAGAAGTCACTATGACTACAGCAGTCTTGAAACCATCTATTAATAAACCTCCACGTGTGTTTTTCTCAAAAATCATCAATAATAATCTATGCATACAGCATCTTGCGATTTGATTTTAAACTGCTCCTTGATGATTTGAGTAATTCTCCACATCGTGATCCAGCAGCAAAGTCGAAATAGTAATTTTAAAAATATCAGCAATAACAACAGTTTCAATTGTAAATTCTCATAAATCATTGATAGTAGTAACATCCTCAACAATAAGAATGAGAATCACAGTGGAATTGAAAGAGTTTTCGTTTGAGAATCAGAATCTATCTTTTGAAGGTAGCAATCTTAAAAATCCAAGGTAAATATTGGTGCCTTAGCATCTTTATCCTTAGTAATCAGATATTAAGTCAATTTCTTTGTAAACTGAAAACAATAATCAAGACATGAATGCAGGATTAGCTAAGATTGAAGAAAAACTTGGATCGTAGAAGAATCTCTTCAGTTTGAATAATAATTCACCAATAGGAATAGTTGATTATTTACCTCAACCTTCGAGTTAATTTGTTTCTTCATCTGAAATCCATAACCCATTTTAATCTCCCTAGATTGTTTCCTAAACATCTTCTGATTAAGTTTCATAACGGCCTCAAGGTTGGTTACTAAGTTAAAGTATTTCATTTTAGCAAGCCATAGGAAATAATTTGGATCCGCTGAATTCTTCATAAAACCTCTCTTTATTGAGGTTTTTAACTTACAATAATTAGCTTTTGTTCTTGGAAAACTAGATAGTTAGCAGTAATGGATCGGAATAGCTAAATAAATCAAAAGTGATTTAGCTAACAATCATAATTTCTTAGAATATTCCCCTGATTAAATTCTTACTGTGAGTAATCTTAGGAGATAACCATCGCCTTATTAATAATACACATGTTAATAGTAATAAGAGAGGGATCAAACAGTCAAAACAACGAATACATAAAGTGCCAATTACACAAGAAACAATTTTTCAAATAGCTCTGAAAGAGCACGCTCTCAATCTGAGAATTTTCTGGATGATCATGTCAGGAAGTATTCCCCTTAAGTTCGCCCAAATACTTCTAGCAATGAAATCTAGCATTTAAAAGATATTTATCATAATATTAGGGATCAAAATAGAAAAAATGATATGAATAATGATAGAGTTAAGTGCAGAAACAAAAAGAACTTAGTCTCAAAGCCGAAGAATACGCTTTTGAGAACACTTATGACAAGTTAAGAAAGATTATTGGAGGTCTTAACAGATGAGACAGATAAAAGCAACTGATTAAACTCATTGATGAGCTGTATTATTTGGTGTCTGTTGAGAAACAAAAAGAGCACGATAAGGACAAAATCGATTAATACGAGCAGAATCTATTTAGTTTAATCAACGCTGTTTCTTATGTTGAAAGCATAGAATATAAAGAAAAAGAGTTAGAAGACCTGAGAAAGAGAGATAAAATAGAAAAAGAAAATGAATTGGTTTAGTTACTTGGAGATTTAGAGGCTGCTTTGGAGTCTCTACTCATAAGAAAAGAAGGAGGTTTCTTAGAAGAATGAGTCCGAATAAAGGACAGAAGAAAATAGTTTCCAATAGAGCAGCATCCTCATAATCCCTCAAAGGCAATAAGTGTAAATGAATGGTTGGATATGTAGATGAAACTGAATAGCAAAAATACGATAAACTTCGTAGAGAGATAAAGGAGATGCTGAAAGATAAAAGGATGTCATTGATTAGTTCAAGTGCCCTGTTACAATTCAAAAAACTGTTTAAGTACTCCTCCCTCCTGCTACAGTTTAATCTCTTGATCTGTGAATTGCTTGTTTTACAATTTTTGCATATTTAGTTTTTTAATTCATGTTGTTTTGCCTTGATGTTGGTCTTTTTTTTGTTGTTGAGAAAATAATATCTTTGGGGGCTATTCTTTAATTAGTAGAAGTAGATCTAGTTTGTTTTATGAATGAACCATCGAATATCGTAACTCTTCTTTTAGACCTCTTTAAGTTCTTCAATGTGTTTTATTTCACCATATTTGTTTTCTGAGTGAATAATCCTTGAAAATCGAAATTGTTTGACATGTTATTAATTTTACATCAATATCATCCAGTTTATATTTTTAAAATAATCCAAAATTTAAAACCTGTTATTTCAATTTGATTGAACTTTTACAGGATTTAGAGTGAAAACGAGTGAACTCATAGAGAAACCTAGATTCAAACAAAATATGCGCTAAAAGTTCCAATCTAAGAACCTTATTTAAATTTTTGAGTTATTTCAATTCAGAATAATTTGATTTCCTTGTCTTCCTCCTCCCCCACTCCTCTCTCTCTCTTAATTTGAAGAATATAGAGACACACTTTTATTCAGAGAGATTTGCTTGAAAATCTTTGATTGAACCAAAAAAAATATTAAATATTTAATTATGAAAAAAAAATCAACAAAAAATATTTTAAAATAATAGAAGTCTCAAAGATTATCGTAATTGCAGAATGAGCCAAGACGCTACAAATTTAAAAGATGAATTTCCCCTCTCCATAAACAATCAGTCTCTTAATTCTAAAGTAATGGGAGCACACTCGTTAGTTATTTTAAAACGCAGCTTGAAACCTTGAAAAACAATAAAATCATTATTAAATATTTTTAAAATGGTTTTTTAATCTATTGATTTTTCAATGGTATTTTAGGACAAAGAAGATGAGAATAAGCACACATCATTGAAAGACAAATTAAGAACACAGTAGGGTGCATACTTTTAGTAGATTAAGTAGTTGATAACTTAATAAGCCTTCGAAGGATTTAAACTAAATTTGAAGCATAAAAAATAGATACAAGCAGTCCGATCGCATTTGCAAAAAATGAAACTCTCCAACTGCCTTCGGAACTGGAGGATGTACACCATTGAGAAGAAAGTGCTTAGGCAAGCAGATCTCTATTATTAAGGGGTCTAACTTTGAAATTAAAAGCTCGAATACCCATGCTCTTAAATAGTACTGAGGCAAGAATTAGACTAGCTGCAGAGACAAAAGAAAAGATGCAAAATAAAGAAATTATGTAATCATGTATCAGAGAATGGTAGATTTTTGCAAGCGAAAACGAAATCAGAAAGAGATGAATACATTCTAATTCAGATTCTCTTCAAAAAGACCATATCCACCCAAACCAAAGATTCTCCTAAACTAAACTCTCAAGGAGTACAAGAAGATTTCAGTGACCACTCAAGAATTGGTTTAAGTTCTCTTTTCTCCTGCTGCAGGACTTTTCTTGTTTTACAATTTTACGCATCACTAATAACATTTTTTAGCATATTTACTTTTTTAATTCATGTTGTTTTGCCTTGATTTTAGTCTTTTTTAGAAGTAGATCTTGCTTGCTTTATGAATGAGCCATCGAATATCTTAACTCTTCTTTTTTACTACTTTTACATTTCAAAAAAATCTAAGGACTCTCTATTTTTAATTCTTGTACTTGCATTATTGGTTGTCCAACACAACACATTACTCAAGAGTATTTTTTACTAAGCCCTGTTCTGCTGGTTTGAGTTATTTTTTACATTCTATGATTAAAAATGCTGCTGATTCCAAAAAGTGATATTTTTTTTTGAAAATCTTAACGATTGTTTGCTGCAGGAGTATTCTTCATTGAGAATAATTTCAAGGGAAACATCTTCCAAAGAGCTCTAAGTATTCCTCTTTCAAACTTTCTTAGAAACAATAGCTCTGGGAAAGTATCTTTACAGCTTTGTTATTCTTCTTCTACCAATCGTTATTCTCGAAATCTTTAGATTCGTTAATTTAAATATACTTTAAAATTATGTTGAAAAAAAAAGGTGAAATCATCAAAAATTAATGGTAAAAAATTCAAAATATTCTTTATCACAAACAAAGAAGACCATCTACTTCCTGCCAACTGAGTCAAAAAATTATGCTTAAGCAGCAGTACCTATTAGACCTGCTCGAATCAAAGGTACAAAGAAATAGGAGTCTTTTAATTCACTTGCTGGATTGATTTTCATCATCATCATGACATGAAATGAGTTTCAAATATCCTTAGGAAAATAAAATAATATTTTGAAATAACACAAAATATTTATTTGTTTTGTATGAATGCATACCCTCTGTAGACAAAACTCGAAAGGGAAGAAGATGGAAAAGCACAATACAAACTTCTTTCTATTTCTATTAATAATGAATTTCATAACATCAGAATATTGAAAGTTTAATACAAAATAAATTAAAGTAAAACATATCAAAAAGTGCATTTTGATTTATTTTTATGGAAAATTGATGGGAGAAAGAGAGAGGATATCATTGAGAATGTGCATTTCAATGTTGGTAAGGTGAAGTGATATGATAGTTCATTAAAAAGAGTTGTTTTCTATGTCATAAATTTGATCATTTTCCCTTTTCAGATTTGAAAATGTTCGGTTTATCATTAAACAGTTCTGAGCTTATTCTGGAAAAGTTAAAAATATCGAATGTGGAATTCTCACTAGGAGGAGACAGACATCTGATTTTTCTGACTGTGTCTTCGTAGGAATCAGAGAGAAGTTTCTTCGAGGGTGTTCTTTCCCAATCTAGATCTGAAAAAAGCAGTGTCCATTGCTAGTCATCTCTATCGCTACTTTGAGAAGATGAATCTTAAGAATTGTTGGAGTTTTCCAGTTGCTCATTTAGCTGTTATTCAAACATTTCTTCCTCAGAAGATTGTGAGAATTACCTCACTAAGGCAGAATGAGATCGCTTCATATTTGTTTATTATTCTCTTGGTAATAAGACCTTGTGGAATTGTTATTATTGGTAGGAGTTAAGCTTAGATTTAATCCCTTTTTAATATTTTTTCTTAAGAAATTAAAGATTATCTGGGGAAAAGAGATAAATCAACCTTGGCTGATAAAAGAAGAACAATAATGACCTATCAATCTCTGACAGAGGTTGTTTTTAAATTTCGAATTGAATTTTTGATCTTCTTCAATGGGGAGTGCTTCCTTATTATTAATTCCTTTATTTAATTATCCTACCAAATTCTGAGCGATATTTTCAAAATACTCAAAGATTATCCTTATCAGGATTTAAATTCGACTTTTCTTCATAGATTTCATCAGATGATTATTATTCTGATTATATTAGTTAACTTGATTGTGGGAATAGGCTCGTTGGAGAGAGAAACCAAAAGGAAATGCATATGTAAGCAAATAAATAAAGGTATATTTTTCCTTCGCCTAAAAGTTGCAATCGTTATTACACTAATTTAAGTGATTTGAGGTGATTTCTTAAAAAGTAGGACACATTCACACGTTTTTGATCTACGTAATCATTTGGTTCCTGAAGTAGATTCTTTACACAAAACTTAATAAGGTGAAAGTCATTTTAGATTTTATTTTAATGACTATTTAAACCATGATTTGCTAGTATTTTTGCTGCTATTTGCTTAAGTTAATAAAACACCTTGCAAACTTCCTTTTTGAGAAAAGAATTCAATTTTATTTATTTATTTTATTGGTTTACTTTTTTTTGTTTTAGCCTTCTTAGCAGATTGTTGCTTTTACAACAATTTATCAATAATTCAGTAAAAAATCAGACAGTTCCATAATTTATTAGCATAAACAAAATGAAAAATGTTGATAGCATATTTTCTCATGTTAATCCACTTATTAATTCGATAGATATTTCCTTGAGTTTATTATATCTTATTTTGTAATGGGAAGAATATCTAACACCAAAAATTAAACCACCTGACTTGTAATCAACTTGAATCTTCGTTCAAAGTAGTCCCAAAAAAAGTATTCTTGTGTATGAAACATTTTTTATTTTTAAAAATATCTTCTAATTCTGTTATTAATTACAATTCTACAAACAAATAAAAAAATCTTTTTAAGAGCATGGTTCACATAGTTTTAATATGTTTTTGTTTTTGAAACTTATTAAATCCTTATTGTAGCCACATTGAGAGTTGCCGTTTGGATAGATTTTTAGTAATCTATTTCAATCACTTTTTCAGATTCGTTAGTTAATTTTTCTTTGTTTTTAATCAACATCATTTGATCAAGTTTAAAATTTATTTTGTTTAATCACCTTAAATTTTTTAGAAAAATCAATTTCTCAGATTGCTTAAAAAAAATATCTTATATTTTAAAAAAATTGTAATAATAAAAGAAATCGTTAAGCTTTACATGGAATCAAATCCAGATTCTCTTAGTTAATTATTTCAAGTTAACTTTCAATCAACAAGGTTGCTTGGATAAGAATATTAATTAAAAATAGTAGACTACAAAAAAAAATATTTTGATTAATTTCTCAAAATAATTCAGAAACCTCCTCCTCCATTTATTTTTCAAGATAAAACTCAATACAAGATCTTTATCTTGTCTATTTGAGTTTTTAAAACTGATTCTAACCTTAGAATCTATCATCTTTGAAATTTCCTCTATCTCACTCGCTATTAATTTATCAGTGAAATTACAATGAGAACAACTATCTTTGGCTGACTGCTTCTCTTCCTTCCTGTTTGGGGAATTGAATTCGATCTATATTTTTTACTAATTTTCCACTTTTTTTGTTACATTTTTTTTCCATATTTCTTCTAAAGCAAATCTTCCATGGCGAATGAGAATAAATCTAGTAAAAAATTCCAGTTACCTCATCCTTGCTCATATTTCTTTCAGATTAAATAATTAAAAAATCCCAGCCCCAAGGCTTCTCCTTCACTTTCTGAGTTTGTCTCAGAGAGTGAGGAGGTAGGCAAAGAAGATCATTTAAAACACAACACACGCACATTTCTCTTCATCTTCATCATACATACGATTATTGTATTTCTTCCAATTTTCAACTTCTATCACAGTGTGATCTTCATTGAAGGAAATCTTCTGTTTCTTCTGTCTATGATCGATCGAATTACCAAACTTATCTGCCCGTAGATTCGAACCTGGTATAGGATCTGCATATTAAGTACCTTCTTTCAGCAGAATACTCGCTAATTTTCTCGATTCTGCTTGGAATTTCAAGTTCAGCTAGACGTCTTCATCTTCCTTTGTGTTGACATCCTTGATTCTAAAACTCATCTTCTTTTTCTTTTCGTTTCTCCCCTTTTTCTAAAAAAACTTCTTCCCTTCAGCAGGCAACAGCAATCCTTTTCCCCCATCTTTCTCTGAGTGCACTTGCTGTGAGAGTATGCCATTCGAAGAAGTTGACTATTTTCTGAAACTCTCAGCATCAGACATAACTGAATTTCCACTCGATGTGCTTCCCTTTTATTACTTGTTCGCTTGCTGTCGTTATGATTACTGTAACTGAAGATTGTATTCACTGTATTTCTTTTTGAGTGCTTCTTCAGCAGTCCTGATGCCATTCTCCGTAGAGTTTGTAGGTGTAACGCGAAATCGCTTCATGAAGAAAAGTAAAATATGAAGATAAACGTCAAGTGAGAGTAGCTTTTGAGAAGAATGAAATCTGAAAAAGAAGACACAAAGATACAGTGTGTTTTTGTTTTTTGTGTTTGTTTTTTTATTCTTATTTGTGTGTTTGTTTTTCTTCCTGATTTTGATAATTCAAGGGGTTAAAGAAGTAGTAGATTTCAAGTTATCTATTAATATCTTTCCCCAATTCCCCCCAAAGTCCCATAAATTCATTAGATATCCAATAACAAATTAAATATTTCCCATATGTAACTCGATCTCTAATCTAGAAAACAAAAATAGGAGTTTTAGTAATCCTCCAAGCAAGCGAAGGCTTCGTTTCAAATTAAATAAAATCACAAGAACTCTTCAGCTTTCTTGTGCCTCCCATCCATCCGTTTACTTTAAAGCCAACACAAGGAGTATCTTTTTTTCTTTTCCTTTGAAATTCACCTACTGTAAATGCAGATACTTTCAAGCGTTCTCAGCATCTCAAGCTAGTCTCTGTCCAAATAAAGTGGATATCTCCAGTAGTTAATGAACGAACAATACCCCATAATTATTCAGCGAATTCAAAAATACTTTGCAAAACATAAGAATATAAAAATAGAACAAACTTCTTCTTTTGAAGGAAAATCTTCTTTATCGCAAGTGAATGGGAAGAGAGACTGCAACTAAAAGCTCAGCATCATCAGGCTCTGTATTATTTATTCAGATTCTTTGAATTGATCCTGTTTGAGACTATCTAATAGCATCTTTAGTGTTAAGCAAAGCAGTATCAACTCTTCTGTTGATTTCATTCAAATCATAATATGCTGATTCATGGTACTTATTATTATTAACTCCAGCTGGTTATGACCCCGATTGATATGGAGCTGACATTACCTATGAAGATTTCGATGACGGTCCGTTCTAATAATAATACTAATTCTACGGCACACCAGTACCATGATTATTATTATTCTAGCTGCTTGGTGTTAGAAGATAGCTTGTGTTGTTATTACTGTTCTCAACATGATTCACATAAGATAATGCAGTATTCGTTTGAATCGGTTAGATATCCTACACGTAATTGTAGCTCTATTGATATTGCACATTTGGAGTGTACGTAGATGTTAGATAAGCACCTGTGTTTAAAGCAGCAGCTCTTCGCATGGAGTCATCAATGGGGATTCCTTGTTAGGATTAAATCACAGCTCTACTTACAGTTTAGCTATATGTTGGCTTGTCGTTTTCTTGATATGCATATTGAGATACAATCACAGATTGATTTTAGTTTTAGAATTATGGAGCAATAATCGTAGAAACTTTGTTGGATTGCAATGGCTACTGGAGTTACTTGAAGACAACAGAGGAGTCAACAACTTAGGATTGCTAGATCTATTGTGAAGGGAGGAATTGTTGTTGTTGTTGTTACTAGCTAGTTGAGACATAATATGGTTGAGCATACAGTTAAGGATTGGCTTCTATGCGTTATTGCATTTTGATTTGCTCTGTTATCTGTTACCTCTAGTTGTGAATATCATCTTAGAAGAATTCTTCTTCGAGTCTTTCAATTGGCTTTCCTGCTTCATTTTAGATCAAATATTCATATTTTCCTTCATCTTATTTGCGGTTATAAATAATATCGTTATCCTTGAAAGCTTAAACTTGCACAAACGTCGATCTATGGAGTAGTTTATCATCTACTTGTTCATCAACAACTGAGAAAAGTCTCTCATTTTGTTTGTCATTCAGAGCTAATTCTGACATTTTTTGAGCATCTAAGGATTATTTAATTGTTTATTTATCTGGATTGAACGTCTTCAATGCTAGGATTTCATTTTCGTATGGCTAGAGGATCGATAGTATTGTACTTGGAGTTGGTCTATCTTCAGGGTTTTCACTTAGCATGATCGAAATAATGTTGCACAAAAATCTACTGTATTAGTTCCTCATGAACTCAAATAGACCACTCATGTTACCTTTATCTATGACGTATTCTTTGAAATCATAGCAGCTTTCTTCTGTTTGAAGAGTCGCACAGTTCAGAAGGGTCATACCGATTGCATAGACATCACATTTTTCTTAAGAAATGAATGCATTGCTGTCGTTGTTACGATGAGATAATTTGTCAAGCTACTCAGGGGCTAAAAATGCTGGAGTGAATTGGATGGTAGATTGCACATAAGCTGATTGGTCTTCTAAAAAGGCGCTATTTTTAAAGAGAAAGCATAAATAAAATGAAAGAAAATTAAAATCAAGAAATCGAAATGAGATTTCCAGTGAAAAATGTAAAATTCCCAAGTTAATCAAAAGATCCAAAGATTTATTTAATTGCCCGATCTTTATCGAAATAAAATAAATACACCCAGCCATCATCCACCCACCCTTTTTACAAGAACAATCCCATCAAAGTCCATTAAAACTTAAGAAATGAAATCAATCACTCTGGCTTGCGAACCGATCACAACAGCTGATTGATTAGATTGGTATGTGTGGGAGTAAAAAAGAAAAATGTGAAGAATAATCAATTTATTATATTGTGTTTTTCTTTTTTGTTTGAGAGTATTTACCCGAAAGGCATGAGTTTGACTTCTCCTCGGGGTGTGAAATAAACATTGCAAGGTCTCACATCTGAGAGAGGGAGATGTTTATTGGTCTCGAGATAAGCAGAAGCTGAAATAATAGAGTAAAGAATCGCCCAAAGTTCTTGCTCTTGATAATAGAGATTAACTTAGTTTCTTCGGATGAGCTCGTCTTGCACAGTGTTTTAGAAATACTAATGATAAGTTGTGATGCCGTTAACTGATCCGCACATCGAATCGTCAGTGTGGACTTTATAAGAATGCACCTTCATGAGATACTTGCAATTGATGTTCAATGCCTTTGCAAGGCTTGTGGATAAGAATTGCTCAATATCCTCTTTATTCTAGGCGAAGGCATTTTTCGTTGCTACACAATCACCTTGCCCATTCTAGAAGACTTTCACGTTGCCTAGACGATTATCTAACTCTTCTCCGATTTCTTTGTAATCACGCTCGAAATTTCTCAAAAAATCATTGTCTACTTGAGGTTTGGAATTGCTTTCACCCATTTGCTTGGTTTGATGGCTAGTGCTATGAAGGCTTCTAATAGATGCAGACTATCTTCTTTTTAGTTTCCAAGGAATTATGATTTTTGTATTTATCTTTGAGTGTCTTTGAAACTCCTCCTCCCCACAGAAGGAAAGAATCAGCCTTTTGAATAATTTTCCTTTATTCGTTTATTTATAATTTTTATTTACTGCTGAAGTACTATCTTTTGAGATATCCACTAAGAACAATAAAATCAATAGTGATATCTTTGAAATTATTGATGAATTCATATTAAGAAAGAGATTGATTCAAAGATTTTTGGATGAGGAAGTAGGAATTTTGAAGGAGAATTTTAATAAATTATTTTTTTAACTACTTAAGAAATTTTAGGACAGTTCATGCTCTTAAAATAGAATACAAAACATATTTTTCATGCTATCAAGCTTTTATGATTATTGATTTAGATTTAAAAACGAATAGAAATAGAGTAATATTCCCGAAAGTTAGTTGCTGATATTTTTTGTTTGTTTATTAGTTAGTGAAGAAAACAAATATTCTCTGTACTCATTTCTCCTGCTTACTGAAAAGAAAATATAAAGCATTCCTTCTTCAATGTTAAACACAATCAGTCTCGAATTTTGATAGTATCTGATCACTCAATATCAATGGTTAATTATTTCTAATTTGAAAACAATGACGAATTTAAAAGCTTGCTTGGTTCATTCAATCTTAATTAATCTGATGATTATTTTAAGAAATTGAATATTTTTAGTGATTTACTAATCTTTTGTTAAAGAAAAAACACTAAATCCAAAACGTCATATCAAAAAAGAATTGTAAAAAGGGGACTTAAAGATGGATAAAGTAATTTTGAAAAATAATAAAAAGATCATCTTGAAGACTTTAAAGGAGGAGGAAACAAGCAGTTGGATTTAATAAGCTCATTTTGATAGCATATTTCTCAAACTTATTCCTTGGAAACTCAGTAAGCACTGTGAACGGGGGTTTGAAGAGATCTTCATAAAGAAGATATAATCTTGACAGAGGGCAGCAGACTAAATGTTCATAAAGTGGGTGTAGGTGTACTATTAGGAATCAAACTCTTCAACTAAGTTTGAGATAATATCAAGAAGTTCATTGAAGCTAAATGGACTCTAAAATGAAAGATTCTACAACCGAAAAAGGAAAAAACGATAAATAAAGCTCCTCCTTAAAGCGAAACAAATAGACAAAACCATCGAAAAGGGATTGTGATGGAGCTCTACTGATAAAATTAACCATTTAAGCTGGAGTACTATCAAAATTACGAATCAGGACACTACTGCTAAAAAATGAGAAGAATTTATTAAAGGAAATGCATGGTTTGAGTGCGAGGATAAGCAAATTCTGAAAACTACAAACAGTTTTAGTGAAAATGAAACCAAAATCTTATTCTAGACTGATACTACACAATGAGAAAAGTTCAGCAAGGATAAATACTGAAGCAACGAAGAGAGCAGCAAAAAAGATCATCTTCAAGCAAAACGACCACAAATAATTGAAAAATCAAAAAAAAGTAACAAAAATCTCAAGAATTCCACTACTACCAATCAACACACAAAAGAAAAATAGAATTCGAACAAGAAGACGATAGTCAAAATGGTTCAGAAACCCTAATTATGAATCCACTGAGCGCATTTCGAAAATAAAAACACAACAATA
>Ga0302271_10000369_pt1 | contig 43399 bp, 15 predicted proteins | sample III_Bog_N1_1_FD_198767 | JGI IMG/M metagenome (GOLD analysis project Ga0302271, IMG submission 198767) | Peat permafrost microbial communities from Stordalen Mire near Abisko, Sweden - III_Bog_N1_1 | ecosystem: Environmental > Terrestrial > Soil > Wetlands > Peat | place: Sweden: Abisko...
ATACAAATATTCTTATTTTTTCTTCTTCTTCTTCTTCCCCCCAATGAATGTCAACAACTAACGATCTAAATCGGGATTGACATATTTTTTCTTTACAAATATCATTGTATTCTTCATTCTAAATATTAATCAAACAAGAAAGAGATTCAATTGTTTTTTTTAATTTATTTTTCGATTTAAAAATATGTTTTAAAACTAGCATAATTTATGTGTGTAGTATTGTAAAATTAAAAATATTTTCATTAAAAATTTATGCTCAAAAACCACTGTTTCCCATCAAGTATTTGGAGTGTTCTTTTCGAAAAAATGAACAAAATCTTCAAACTCAATTTTGCAAAAAAAAATATTTAAAAGTTTCTTTTAGTATCTTATTATTATTGATCTAATGTGTACATTTTTTACAGATTTTTAGAAACAAAAACAAACAAGCAACTATCTTCATTCGCTAGTAGTTGTATCTTAGTTGAAAGATGAATAAAGGAATTATTCAATCATAATCAAAGCACTAGCTGGTGTGTCCATAGGAACTTAATGTCCAGCTCCGTTAACAATCAAGAAACTGAGATTATCAACAACTTTCTTCTAGCCTAAGGTTTCTCCTTTGTAACTCCATTGAGAATATTCGGTTTATTAAAACTAAGACTAACCAGCCCATTTCAAATGATATGCCCATTTCTCAGCGCCACTGTTCAAATCAGAAAACAAAATGAATTTTTATTTTGAAGATTTAAAAATATGTTGATAATTCTTACATGTAATTGCACTGGAAGTCTTGATCTCCAGAATAAATGAGCACTTTGATCTTTGAGTTAATTGCTTGGATGACTTATTTGGTAGCTGATCTGTTTTCTTGTCCACTTAGAGCGAAATTAACATTGTTTACACATGGTTTCCATTGTTTTTTGCCTGTGCCAAGAATTTATTATACATCCTTTCTGCTGGTGAATCTTTCAATTTTTTCATCTTCAGGTTAATAGCAGCCATCGCCATCACATGGAACACGGATATCATAGACATTGAATCTGGATGGAGTGCCAACAATTTCTTCGTAGGGAAGAGAACATGGAATGGTAGCTAAAATTGAAGGAGTATTGAGCTTAATCAAGAACTAGCAGAATTCGAACTACTTGAGGGTTGATTTGTAGGTTGATTCTGAGATGAGTTTGTTAGCATAAGCGTATTCAGCATAAGCAGGTTATTGGTAATATGGATCGACCTAAATGTTTTCAAAAGGATAAATTAAATAAATAATTTTAAAATATAATTAGATTTTTAAAATCGGTAAATCTTTATTATCTGGAGGTAATCTAAACTAAAATCCTTTTTAGGTATCCTTTTGTGTTGGTTATTTCAATAATTAAGGCTAAATTTAGCTTAATTAGTCATTCCCCCAATGATTAACAAAAATTCAAGGATATTTTAACTAAAATAGCATATTTACCCATCCGTTTCCGATTGCAATTCCCTTGAGATTAATAATGGGATTGGCTTCATCGAGGATTTTCGATGCGATGGCTGGAATATACTATCCTGCGTATGATTCACCAGAAATATAAAAATCTCTGCCTGCAAACTGAGGATACAGAGCAAAGAATTTTGTGAGGAATTCATAGAAATCTCTTGCAACGCCTCTTTCAGTAGAGACAAGGTCAAAGAATCCAGCATGACTGAATCCAGTACCTACAGGTTGGTCAACGTAGATAAGATTAGCTTTATTGTTCCATGAGAATGGATTAGACTCTAAGGTTGTCTCATTTGTAATCTTATAAGGACCGTTTTCCTCAAACAAACCAAGTAGAGAAGAGCATCCAGGACCACCATTAAGCCAAAGTAAAAGAGGATCTGTTGAGGGTTCAGAACGAGACTCAAACATAATATAATAGAGATCACTGGTGGAGCTAATATCGATGAACCCAGACTCAAAGTTCTCATCCAAGAAGATAGGATTCTAGATGGCTTTGACGCTGCAGATAAGCGCAAAGCAAAGACAAAATATGAAAGCTTTAGAAGATCTCATTTTCAATTATTTTTAAACTAAAATTTGTTTACTTTTTAATCAAAATAACAGGTAGACTCACATAACCAGTTTTACCTTTCAATAACCAGAAATTCTTATATTAACTAATTTTGTATAAAAGAATAAGTAATTGATCCTTAATTCAACCACTGATTAGGAACCAATCAGATCATCAAACAAGTAGAATCCATAAAAAAATGTTCTAGATAAATAGTAATTCTAAACATCACACATAATAATCTGTAATTGTGAAGTAATTTTCAGAAATATTTGGATACTACATAAACATTCGAATCAAAAAGAACAGTCAAAGAACATTTACCAAGCGTTTAGTTATCTTTTATTTTAATAGTATAAAAAACATATTACCAAATTAGTTTCCAAGTTCAAAGCCTACAACAAATAAATCTAAACGTGCTTCTTAAAAAAAACAAAAATCACTTTTTTCTCTTAATATTTCAATGATTATTTCAGAATCATAATATCTTCCTTTTGATTTAATGTTTGAGGAATTCTCTATCTGTTTTCATGATCCTATCCCAATATGTGAAATAAGATCCATATGCTCCTGTATTATGAGAATGATGAAAGTCATGAAAAAACGTGCTTCCAGATAATGGGAAAAGTCTAACTGGAGAAAAAGGAATTTCATATCCTGAATGAACTTCAGCTGTTGTGTATGTCCTCCACATTACCCAAGCAATCGCTGTAAAAATATGAACTCTAGAGCCTAACAGCTTCAATCCTAAGGAACTGGGAATCTAAATGAGCACAATTGAATTAAATATTAGCATAATCACAAAAACTATTCATTTTTATGTTTTTTTGTAATAACTTTACTAGATTTCCAAAGATGTATTCCATTAGATGAGCATATTCTGCCGTAACCGAGAACGGTGAAGTGTACTCATGATGCTGCTTGTGAAAGCGTTTGTAGAGAGCAGGTAGATGCAAAAGGTAGTGACCCCAATAGAACCCAAAATCTTCAACAATCATGAAGAAAATTATTTATATTGTGAATTCTAAGCTGTAATGTATTAAAAACAGCAAACAAATGTGATTAAAATAGGAAATTCAACAATAAAAAAGCAAATATCCTTGAACTCCAATGGTCGTTCTTGTTTTTTAGTAGTTTATCTTTTGATTTCATGATTATTTGCAATATTTACATGGTTGGAAAGGTATCTAAAGTTGTTTAGTATTTCAAGCCTATCAGAGTATCAAGCGAGAGCATGAACGGAAAGACAATGAAATGATGGAACACAAGACACTTAATAGTCTTCATTTTTAATGTCTGCCATTCTTGCTAATCTTTCTCCCAAGGCCATTTCGCTGCTTGATTTGCTCTCCAGTGAGTTAGAAACGTTGAATGAAGATAATATCCGATTGAAAAGAGCGCAAACCAGAGTAACATATAGAATGTGTGTGCTGCTGTCATTCCAGGAATATAGAGTACTTTAACTAATAATAAGATTAACACAATAATTTAAAGAATCAGCTAGATTATGTGAGGATAAAGTAGATTTTACGATTAGCGGAAACAAAAGAAGAGACATATTGCCAATAATGTTTGCCGACTAGTGGAAGAAGAATAAAGAAACATATCCAAAGAAAGCAAGCAGGTATCAAGTACAACCCTGTGATGAAATAAAGAAAATAAGGAATCAGCCATTTAGAAATGTGTTATGGAATCTAAAAAAGAATGTATGAGAAGTTTGCTGAATTGAACCTTTTTGCTGATAGCGTCTTCGTTCGACGCTGAGGATGCTGAACTCATCAAGGGACATCAGATAATCTGTTGATTGTTGTCTTAAGAATTTAATTAATTTTGTTGTTGAGGATGAGAATTGTTATGTGCAAATAAACTAAATAAAAAACAACAAATATTTGATCGATTTCGTCATAGAAAAGACGTACTTTAATTAATCAAGAGTAGAGTTTATAAGTATTTTCGTATAATATTCAATGATTTTGTTTTTATTTTTATACAATTTATTTAATTAGTTTTGATAAAAATATCAATTTATTATTCTCAGCAAAGAAAAAAAGAAAAATAAATATTTTAGCGAGCTTAAGGATAGAATTCAGCGAATACTAATCAATAAACTAAGCTTTGAGAGTTTCATTGAGATTAACATGATGGTCGATTCTATCATAAAATTTGGATTTTTTAGATTTGAATTATTGGGTGTGTCTGAGTCTGTGTATCTGACCTATCAGAAGCACAACAAGGGCTTGCGGGTAATAATGAGACTAATCAAATTTTTAGAAAATATTGAAAAAAGAAATCAATCTCTCAAAGTTAGTAATATTGATAAGCAAAATGGCATTTCTGTTGAAGAAATTATTTGGAGGCAAAACTGATGAAAAACCAGAGAATTCAGAAATCTTGAAGTTCACTATTTCAGGGAGTCTATTCAGAAGAGAACGCAAATAGTCGAGTTTATTGTAAGATAATATGGAAAAGGCTTCAATTGAGTTTATTATGTATTCAAAACATACATTCTTAATGATAAAATGATGCTATTATTTTGGTTTTGGGTATGAAAAGACTTGAAAAAACTCAGCTAAGGTTCTCAGTTGGTGAAGGAGAGTTCTTATATTACCTGGAATGCTCTGGAGATGCTAAAGAAGAATAATTTTATTTTCCAATAACTGCCAAAATGGATTTGAGGGAATAGACTGTCATTGATGGAGATATTGTCTTGAGCAAGTTTGTCTTTGATCTTGAATAAGAGTAAAAAATAATGATTTCAAGCAAATTATGAATTCATTTTCATTGTTCTATTTCTCCTCTGCTAATTGTCTATTTATTTTTTGTTAATGCAGTCTTTAGATGAGGATAGAGTTTGATATTACAGAGAAGCAAGCAGCAGTAAAAGTCAAGAAATTCTAGGAAATCATGAGTTAGCTTATCTGTCAGCATAGTTTACAAAGGAAAGTGACTGAATAAGATGCTCTTCGTGTTGGATAAGCTTGCAGGTAACTACAATGAGAAATTCATAATTGTGAATTGAAAAACAATGTGCTCTTATTGAATTGTTTTTAGGCACATAGTTCCAAAAGAAAAGACATCTGATAGAAATACTAGCACTAATAGTACTTCAGATGCATTTTCGATTAAAAATAAGTACCCAGAAGAATCTGATATTGATTAGGTAAATCATAATTTGCTACTTCAAAGGGGGATTTCAAAAATATTGAAGGTTTTTTTAAATATTTCTACACAGGTAACAAGAGGGCTTGGAGCACTCAAAGTCAATGAGGAGAACAACACAAAGAAGAAGTAAACCATACAAGATGTTACAAACCTTCAGGCTGCTAAGAATGACTAAAATAGTAGATCTAATAGTAGCAATAAGCCATCTTCAAAAGAGGAAAAGGAAGAGTAGAAACTAAAAGAAGATCTCATTCTTGACAATAAAAATAACCAAGCGTTGTAAGACAATCTCTTAGCGATCTTAAAGCAGAAAGTAATAGGATTTATTCACAAAAAACAGATTAGTTTTCACATAGCTTTAACAATTATTCAACATATTAGGATATACAAGTAGCTTGGATTGGCAATTTTTTTCAAGAAGAAAAGAGAGCCATGGTTCTCAAACAAAAGGTAAAAAGAAAACGAATGAATTCTTTTTGATTTTTCTGGAAAACGTAATGTTAAAACTGTAAACTAAATTACTATTAGGGTGTGATTGTGACTGTGAAAACGCAACCTGATTCCTTCGAATCGAAGCTGATAGTTTTCAATTCCGAGAAATATTCATTGAAAACGGTTATCATCGACAGCAACCTTGCTTACGAAGTGAATCACGACGAAAACTATCTCCGCTGGTTAGAAAGCGATGAAACAGACCTGCATTTGTTTTAACTAAGCTTCGATGATGCTGAGAGTAGCAAATAAATCGCGAGGATAATTTAGAAGCGATTATATGAAACAACCAATTAAATTTCCTACACTAAAGCATTTTCAGAAGAAGAAATCAAGGAATAATCTCGATATGTTTGCTAAAAAGATGAATATATCCAAGACAACAACGATTACATTGAAGTGTAGAACCTATGTGACATGACATTTGGGGATACTAGATCATTACAAACGGAAGCGAAGTCAAACTCGAATCTTCGTGCGATTGCATAAGCTAAACATTTAGATAGAACATTCGTGTCAAAGGGCGATAACATTGAAGTGTATATGACAAAGAACGATGAAGACAACTAGCACAAGGATTTGTCTGTAAGATGGTTTGAAGATGCTTTGATAACTGATTAATAATTTTTTTGGGTTTGATTATTTTTTGGTGAAAGTTCTTATTGAGCCTTCCAGTGGTTTAGACACTTGATAAATAGAACTTTGAACCCAAGAAAATGTTGTTTTCTGATTTAGATAACAAAATGCTACTTCTCAATAATCATGAGAACAAAAAGGTGTTCTCCTTTGATCTGCAAAAAGGAAAAGTCATTCAAGAATTTGTAAGAATTTCATTATGGAAATAGTTTTAGATTTTTTTGATTAAATAGAATTTTCTTTTGTCCAAAGAGCGCTGATCAGTATGAATCTAATGGGATTAAGGATATATGCATGCAAGGCAAGAATGAAGAAGATAATACAAGTACATTCTTTGCTATTAACAGCAAGAATATTTTTCTTATGGATCCTCGAATCGCGAAAGGAACTGCTTAAGCTTGTGTAGCGGAAAATTCTAAAATTTATAAATAAGATAACCAGTTCACTTGTGTATCCAGCACTGTAAACGGTGCATTTGCTGTGGGGAGTAATGATGGTACAGTTAGGTTGTACAGCGAAGTAGGAAAGAATGCTAAGAATTCTTTTAATTTAGGATTTGGAGATCCAATAAAAGGATTAGATATCAGCAAAGATCGCAAATGGATTCTAGCTACTTGTTAAGCTTATTTGATACTGTTTCCAGCTTATGGATAAGAAGACAAGTAAAAAAATGGGTTTAGCATGAATATTAGAATTAATGATAGACCTGCACCGATTAGACTTTAATTGAAAAGTTCAGATCAATATCAATTGAATCTTAAGAAAATAGGGTTCACCATTGCTCATTTTGATAACACACAGAATAAAGAAAGGTTCATACTCACGTCAACCGGAGTCTACACGATTATTTGGGATTTTGCTAGAGTACTCTAAGGAAAAACAAATTCATATGAAGTAACAGAGAAAGAGAGAGCTATTAGGGCAGGAAAAAGAGTTTTTATGAGATGGGAGGAGGGTTATCCAAAAAATGAAGAATTTAGATAAATACTAAAGATAATTGCAAGTCTGAATTAAATTGATTGTTGTGCTTTGATAGATCAAACAAGGAGAGGAGTCAATTTAGCAAGCAGAGTTCAAGTACAATGAATCCGACAGCATTCTCGCAGCTTCGGACTCCAAATTTCAATTGCAAAGTTTCCTTCAAAGTAAGAATCGATACTGAAGATTATATGAGACTCTTGGTAGACTTGCTTTTGCATAGTTAATAAATTCATATGCTCATACTTATTTGCATTTTTGTAATTGGAATCATGTTAACATGGCAGAAAGAAATAATAATTCTCACATACATTTTCATCCAGATTTCAAATATCTTTTTAATTTACAATTATGTGTGCTATTAATGATCTGAATTTCGGGTTATTTCATTCATTTCGAACATTATAAAATACAACTTTTCACTTTAAACACATACAGCATCAGAAATATACACCTCATCTTCAATTTTCATTGTTATTTTTATCCTTTTCCATCGCTAATTTCGCTTTGTGTGCTTGCAAGTCATCGTAATCTTTCTGTGACTATCTAATAAGATCTTTTGTCTGGGAACTAAAGAAATCTTTATCTTCTAGTTCTTTCTGTTGCTAGTTGAGTTCTTTTTGAGCTTATTGCATAAGATTAGGAGATAATCCAAAGTATTTCATCATATCATACAGCAAGTAGTTCTGCACGTATGGATCGTACTTCAGAGTGTTATCTATTACCCTGCCTTGAATCTTAGCATACCCTCTAATGTAATCAAATGGATGCCAGAATCCACTCACACAAGCAGCTCCTAAGAAATAGAGACTCAAAAATGCAGTTGAGTGGATTGTACCGTATTTGAAGATTGTTTTGATATCGTAGACTTTAGGTTTGAAGAATTTCTTTGATAAAGTCTTGAAATTCAATGTGTAGTACATGGTTAGTCCACACATTGCGAAATTATATGCTGTAAATGCATAGAATCGGCCTGTAGGAAGATGTTGATTTTTCCATTTATCAAGCAGGATAAGCACTTCCTCTTCGTTGAGGTCGTTTAGATTGTCCATTGTGATGAACTAGTCTTCACGGATAGTTGCTTTCTTAATCTAGGAAGCTTCACTTGATAAGGAATCCTAAAGATTATCTGAAGCACTCATTTTTGTAGCTGAACGTAAAAAAAATAATAAAGATTTGGCTTGTTTTGTTTCAATATTATTGTTAATAAGGAAAAAATATTAATTAATCTACAGTTATTAACTTATCCTGAATATTCCCGAAAAATAGAAAGATATTTCAAAAGAGTTATTGTCGTAAAATAGAAGCAATTTCAGGATAAATAGCAGTAGAAAATGATAGATAATATGTTTTTGCGTTGTTTTAGATGATAATTTAGAATAGATATCAAATGTTTTTAATAATAGAAAAAAATTTGGTTTGCGAAAGGAAAACTTTATTCGTTGTAGTGGGAGAGTGAGTGAGAGACTAAGTGCAATTTGGGAGCTATTTTGTTAAGTTTAAAAGGTGAATTCTCCAGAAAGCATACTGAAGAAAAAGAAGAGAAAAAAGCAGTAAGAGGGAAAGAAATATCTTCAAGTTATTTCATAAAGTCGAAGCAGATACCAGCAAATGTTCGAGCACGAAGAAGAGGAGTTCAAGAAGCTCGCTTCAAAACTTAGATAAGTTATTGATCGCCCTAGGAACATTCCTCTAGGTAAACAAATATACATCCATATTGTGGAGTCTGTAGATGATATGCAAAATCATTCAAACACTTAATCTGTTTTGATATTTTGTGTTCCCTTCAAGAAAAATGGCCAGATGAGATTGCAGAAATGAAGAAACAACTGTAAATATGCTAAGACAAGGTAAATATCACCAAAATTATAATATTTTTGAACTCATTTTAAAAGAGAATTTCTTGATTTGACTTCAAAAGATTGGAGATATGCGTGGAGAATGCGAATAAACAAAGAATATTAAGCACAAAGAAAAAGTAAGTTGTTGATTTTTAAGCGAAATACATAAGTTCTCAGTATCTGATTTGAATTATCTTGTATTGGGTAGGTGAATAAATACAACAATGAACTCAAGGAGAGTCAAAAGAAAATCAACAATGCTGAGAGCAAGTATCTCATTTAAAAAACTAGAGTAGACTAGCAGCAAAGGAATGTAGCTTCCAGCAATGTTGGTGGTGGTTCTCCAGCTGAATAAATGGTAAATATATCTATTAAAGAGGGGTTGATTAATTATTATTATTACAAGAAATGTGTGTGTTCTAATTGAAAAGTAAAAAACTAATCATTTTTTGATATTTTTTTATTGATTTGAAACACAATTAACAGGAGAATTACAATTAGCAATCATAATTGATGACAGATAAAAGCACAGGGATTACGTAGAATGTTAAATACTTGTCGAAACTGGCTAACCAAGCAAATACGATTACTGATAATACTCTTCAAAATCTAGCAGCTCAGGATAACGATCTAAATACGATTAACGAAGGGGTAAACTATAATAACTAACAGCTTTAGATAGATTCTTGAAATAAGCATAACAAATTATTATTTTAGTTGATTGTTACTATTCATAATTTAGAACAAAGTTGATTTATATTAATCAGATGTTCAAACTTCTGCATTTTTTGTTTTAGATAAATAACGTAGACGACAATTTAAGCACAATTGATAGACTAAGAAAGATGGTGAGTGACAAGGCTATGATGGAGAAGCTTATATTGGTGTTCTTGGTTCTAATTTTGATTGCTGCAAACTTGATTATCCTCTTCTACAAAGTCACCCGCTGAAAGATTGAAGATTGCAGATTTTTGCAGAGTTAGAAATTATTTTGAGAAATAACCATATGTTCGATTGCATATTTTAAATCAACTTACATATTTTTTTAAGATTTTTTGTATTGTATTTGTAAATTGGTTTGTGTTCTAATAGATTCATTGATTTAGAGGAAAGAAACGAAGAATTGAAATGGAAATGTAGAGATTTTCAATGCGTATTCAAAGTTGAAATAATAATTCATAACACACAATAAGAAATCTTAAGAAATACAAGAAAACAAAGAGAATCAAACTAAAAAAAACAAAAAAAACAAATATTACTTCTAAACCAAACGGAAGAAGTATTTGTTCTCTCTCACTCTCTTTCTCTTTCTTGGATCCAGGAACTCAAATAGTCTTAGCTGTGATTATAGATAAAAAATTGCAATATTTTCTCATTTTAACCCGAAAAAGCTACTACTACTAGAGTTATTATTATTATTTACAGTGGATCCACTTGTTCCTGATTAGAAACCTTCACTAAGATTGTATTTTTACTGGGATTGCTGCAGCTATTATTTGAGCTAATCTAGGTTTGTTGTTAAACCTTTTGAAGACGTCATCGGCATTGCAGGTTAAGAGTTGTTTTAAAGACTATTGCTAGTACTATTACTACCACTGTAGCTAGTGTTGCTATTGCTTTGGAAGTTGTTAGGAGTTATACTCTAAGGATTGCTTGTCAGATAGTTGAAATTAGAATTATTATTCTTATTGCTATTGCTGGACATAGAATTGTATGAATTGTTGGTATTGTATGATTTCATCTGTTGATTGCTGGCGGATTGAAAAGACGATGGAAGGGTAGCTTCGAAGTAGCTTCTTGAAGGTTATGAAGAACCTGATGGTTGTAAGGATTACCTTTATTGTTGCTGCGATGGAGTTACTTTAGGAGTATTAGCAACGCTGGAGGTTTGCTTTGTAATTGGTGAAACTTAAGTTGCAAATGCAAATTGCTAGGATAACTCTGAAAATGATTACTACGAGGGTTACTGTACTTGTTGAGAAGGCTTCTGGTAACCCTGCTGAGGGTAGGATTACCCATCGTAAGTTGTAAAATACTTACTTGGACCTAAAGAGAAACAGGAAGAGTTTGCGTTTTTAGAAATATTATTACTAGCAGAAGTAGACGAAGAAGAGGAAGGATTCGTGTTGTAGTTATTGCTATTTAAGACGCTTGCTGTATTGCTCTCTTGATTGTTCTTAGATTGTGCTGAATTACTTGTACTCGTTCCTGCTTAGGGTGTATTATTTTGACTATTATTTTGAGCAATATCCTTGGAATTTGTTGAATCTTTTCTAATGGTAACTTCATCTTTTCCATTATTCTAAAACTTAAACGTTTTATCGGTGACAGATGAATAGCTGGATGTTTCAGTTGAGACTCTGCTCGAACTATCTACTGGAAAGAATGGCTGAAAAATCTATTATTCAGACTACGGTTTATGCAACTCACTCGGTAATTATTGGTTTTATTGCGATTGTCTTGGTGAAATTATCGAAATCCCAACAGTTTTTACTTAATTCTTTTTGTCTTGCTATTATTGCTGCTACAATAGCTACTATCCAACTGACTGTAAAGGCTAAACGAGTTGAGGATTAGAAGTGTTGAGAATGGTTTGTTTTTGATTTGCACCAAAGCCAGATGTTTTTCCTTGCGCTGTAAAAATCGATGGAGTTTTCATGTAATGTTCAAAGATAGGATTTTTCTGATGATCTTAGCTAATCAATGGGATTTATGCAAGAGCAGCTGATGTTTCTTAAGCTTTGCTCGTTGAGAAAGTGTTGAATTTACTAGTCTTTTGCTAGGGTTGAAAATTAGATCCTCCGCTTACAAGATAACCCAACTATCCCACTGAGGATATGTTTTTGGAAAGATCTTGAATAAATCCAAGGTTATTTGTAATATCGAGACTGTTATTTTATGGTCGAACTCTGATATTTCCTGATACTGTGTTGTTTGGGATACTTTCAGTTGCGGGCGCATTTGGTATAGCTTGCGAATAGGATGATAAAAAAGTAGATTTTATAGACAGAAAATCTTATTGCTAGGCTGCTTAAGAAAATGTTGAAGTAGAAGAACTAGAAGGCTAGAGTTGTTTATTCAGAGGAGCGCTTGATTGATAAGCTAACTTCGGTGAGGTTTAGTCCATAATATTCTAAGGAATCTCGCTTTTACTTATCTCCGCATTTCGTTATCGAGAAAGAGTATTTGACCCTATCCCTGCAGAATTAGTGTTGTTGTTATTGCTAGAGGGAATATTTGTGCTACTGTTAGTAGGAGTAGTCTAAGTATTGTAAGTTGAAGAGCGGACAGATCTGTGTAAACTAGCTTATTATTGCTATTGAGTTAATGGAAGTAAAGGCAGGGATTGTTCTGGTTTTTGCTGAGAAGGAGGTTATTGCTATTATTATTGTTGTTGTCCTTGTGTTGTTGTTGTAGCTGTTGTAGTATTAGTAATGCCATTTGGATTATTGCTGCTTCCTGGAAAAGAAAATCTATTAGGATGATCAGATTATGGCATATCTTAATTATTCTATGCATTCCTGGGAGAAGTTTATTTTGCTAACGAAAAATGACTAGGATTTCTTGTGTTCGTATATTGCAAGGGCTACGGAAGCGCTTCAAGAGGTTATTCTTGTGCAATTATTCCTGGGGAGTTGCACGGTGAGTCTTCAGCTTGCAAGAAAATGTTTGGGCGCTTTTCACCTCTGAATTAAGGTGTGCCAGATCCTTCATCAGTTGGTTAGTTTGGCCTTGAAACGATGATCGGAGCAACTTAGATTTTATTTTAAGGTTTGGGGATTTATGGCTGTTGATCTGTCATCTGCTGCTGCTGGTAAGGGGTATCACCAATTAAGAGTGTGAAGCTGTTGAAATTGGCGTTGTTGCTGTTAGGTTTTATATTCTTTTCGTCTACTTGCTCATAGAGTACTGCAAATTATTATGAATCTGAGCTTCTTTTCTGTGGTTTTGAAGAATTATTCGAATCCTAAGAGCTTTCTTCTAATTTGATTTGAGGGTTACTGCTGCCGGGCATTCCAGCTGATCCAAGAGGGGATTTTCTAGATGGAGTGGAGTTTCTGTCATATGAGATAAGCTCCTCATTTGGGTTGCTGAGAAAGCTGTAGCCATGTTATGCTGAACTACCTCGAACTCCACAATTTCCTCCTGCATTTCCACCGATGCTAGAATTCTCCTCTGTTGGGAGTCTGCTTTACGAGCTCATACTTTCTTGTTAGGATTGAGATATTTTCTCTGACATTAATTAGTCAATAATCGATTGCTATTTGAGAGAAAGCCTCTGATCTTCTGCTTGCTTTAGGGGATCTGGCTGCTAAGTTTGGTAGTATTACTGCTGCTGTTTGTTTGATTAATCTTATTGTCTTTACTGAAGTGTTGGTGAAGCTGCTGAAGTCTAGTTGTTTACTACATTTGAAATTTACGATGCAGAAACATAGGGAGCAAACATAATCGGCTGATTTCCTCCTGCTTATGGAGATTAAGGTGCAGCTTACAGATTAATTTTAAATGGTTATTATTACTAATTCCCTGGAACAGAGGAGTATCCTCCAACAGTAGGCGAAAGTTATGGTGATTTTGTGTTATTCGCTTTAGGGGAATAGAGATTCAACGCAGGAGGAAGCTAACTTTTAGAATTGAATTAATCTTATTGCTTTTGTTGTTGTTAAGCTCCAAAATAAGATAACTTATCTGCGGATACTCCATGCGCAGCAATTTACTGCTAGAGTTAGTGGTGCTGTTGATGCTAAAGAACCTAAGCAGATGTAACTCCGAATTGTTATTATGTTTGTTGTTTCTGAGGATTCTATGAGATCGGACTGACTGATCTAGAATCTATTCTCACTGATGGAGAAGGCTACGATGAGTTGTATGCTTGTGGTCTTGGAGATTTTTGTTAATCTGGAGGTAAACCAGGTGACATTTAGTACGATCCCTTACGTTGCTATTGCTACTGTGATTATTGAGGGGATTATAGCTACGCCAGATCGATTTTAGCTACTACTGTGAGTGTGTTTTTTCTAGGAAAAGCTGATTATCCTTTAGATTACTCTTGATGGTCTTGATTTCTCTCAAAAAGTAAGTTTGAAATCCAATCTGCTAGCATTGCAATAGTCTCACTTGATCTGGGGGCATTGTGATTCCCAGAGACATAGCTAAGCCATTTCTACCCGTTATATCTATGAAAGAGTTACTCAGAGTGCTCGCATTTCACGAATGTATCTTCCTTTGAACAGACGAAATATACTGGAATGTACATGTGATGCAGAACCTTAGCTAAATCGATGTCTTAGATATTAAGCTCAACTCTTTCCTTGACTTAGTCCTTGATTAAATACAGGGCTGGCTCAATAATAAGATTAGGCATGCCTGTTTTCTACTTCGCTAGATCCATCGCAAGGAAATTAAGATTTGAAAACCCACTGTCAAATACGATGCCTTTTAAGGGTTTCTTCTGGGAGTTCTTGCTAGTGTAGAGGAATGTCGTCACTGCTCCCATGCTAATTAAGTAAAATAAATGAACAAATAAGTCTTTGATTAATTTGGAGTGAAGGCACTATGAGAAAATTTAAACTCAGCCTAAAATATCTAAAAAACGACTTCTAATTTTCATTATCAACTGCAAATAAATTGCCATTCTTATCTCAAATTAGCCCAGCCAATTAATAATTTTGAAAATACGCCTAAAATGGAAATAAGATTGTGTTAAAAAAGTCACTTTTCCAAAAAATGGACTTAATTTACTGACTCATTTATTGTTAATCCTCACTATTTTTTCTTTTCATTTTGATCTTTTTTAACTGATCTTATTATTCCCCCCAAAACGAGATTCCATTGGTATTCTCCAACTCTCAAAGACATTGAACACCACCCTTTGAGAAATAATTTAATATATTTTTCTTATTTATTTTTACCTTCTTCCCCATAATGCAATATTTGAGATCTTCCCAGTGTCTTGAAGATGCTCAATCACGCATTCAAGATCGTGACTCTCATTAACTCCTAGAGTAACATATTCTCCTTCTGAAAGTCCGCTACCAGAAAAATCGAAACAGAACAGAGCTACACCTCGATCTATCAGATCAGGTACCAATCTGAGAGCCTCCATTCTTGAGCCGCTGTTACAATGGCAGTACACAACGCAGGGATATTTATCATTATTGTATTTATTGTGCTCTGGATCAAGAGAAATTGGTTCGAAGAGTGAACACTGCAATTTCAAGCCTTTTTTGTTGAGTATTACGGAATCAATCCTCTTGGCTTTGAATTTCTTGAAGACCTAGATCTCAAATCCCATGTCCTGCATTGTGTACTCTTGTCGAGTTGGACGTATGAACATCTTCCATAACTGACTGAATTGACCTATCATTTTAGCTTATTGTCTTTTATGACGCTTTTTAAATTATTTTTGTTAAGGTTCAACCACTCAGAGTTTCTCTCCCAGTCTTTTTATTTCACTGAGATAAACAAATACACATTCTGCTAAGACTTATAATTATTTTTTTTATGTCTTGCTTTTTTGAATGTAAACCTTCATATGCTAGCAATCCAATCATCTTGGCTTACAACTTCTTCTTCTTCTCCTTTGGGAATATTTTCAGGCAAAGTTCAAAAAGTTGCAGCCAGGCACATTATGTATGAGTTTTGTATTTCCTATGCGTTATCTACTCTGTTTTTGATCATATTTCTGTTAGAGTGTTTTGTCTATTTTAGAAATCACCTGGATAAAAAGGAAAAAAAGGACGAATAAGATTAAGCAATTAGAGAAGTAATAGCCTTCAGTGTGTCTTTAAGATTAAATTATTTAAAGGAAGTAGTAGTCGTAGTAGAAAAAGGAAATTAAACATAATTAGTTGATTTCCATTGGAATAGAAAATCAGAACAGATAAAGTTTTTCCCGCATTAAAAGGAGAAAAGGACAGGTGAATGGATTGATTTTCCTTGAAGGCAAAGATTTAAATGGACAGAAATTAATCAGGATATTATGCAAAGAAGTTGTTATTAAATCAAAATTAAAAGAAAATTTTGGCTTTCACTAACTAGCACCTAAATGCAACTCAAACTTTTAAGAGTTAGTTTAGCAAATAATCAATAAATTAACATTAAACTACCTTTTTCATTTAATTAATTTAAAATCAAAAAAAAACTTTTCTCTTTTTTTCCCCTCCTTTTTGCAGCAAATATCCTCTACAAAGGAAATCTAAGAAGTCTCCTAAGAAACAATAACTTTTCATTAAAAATCAACTGAATATGACTGATTAGTCAATCTATTATCTTAATGTTCGTTTGCTATTATTGTAGGATAAAATATAGAAAAAATGGGTTAACTTCAATTTGTTCAATCAAAGAATCGAATATTTATGTATTGAATGCAAATTTTGAACACAGAAGATGTCCTAAAAATGAAGACAACTAATTTTTTCAGATTAACTCAACTTATCTGCATTCTGAAATCACTACTCTCTTGGAAGGAGTACCAGAAGAAGATCCGGCAGCTTCAATTTTTCTGACAATATCTTCACCTTGGGTGATTCTGCCGAAGACAACGTGACGACCATCAAGCCAAGAAGTAGCAGCAGTAGTGATGAAGAATTGAGATCCGTTAGTGTTCGGTCCTGAATTGGCCATGGAAAGGCAGTAAGGTTCATGCTTGAGTTTGAAGTTTTCATCAGCGAATTTAGCACCATAGATGGAAGCACCACCAGTGCCATTGTGGTTGGTGAAGTCACCTCCTTGAATCATGAAGTTAGGGATGATTCTGTGGAATGAAGAGCCAGTATATGAAAGCTTCACACCATTGGATTCTCCAAGTTCTCCAGTGCAGAGAGCGCGGAAATTCTCAGCAGTTTTAGGTACAACATCACCAAAGAGTCCAATTTCAACTTCGCTGCTGTCTTTTCCATCGAAAGTGACAGTGAAACGCACTTTATGAGTGATGTGTTCGTTTTTCAAGGAGACAGTTGAAGCTAAACTAGCTGTGGCCAGCATAGCAAGCAAGATCAGGGCTTTTTGATTCATTTTTTTTCAAGAAAGATTTGTTTATTATTTTAAATTATTTTGATATTTTTTATTCCTGCGTTGTTTTATGCATCCATGTGTGTGTTCCCAAGCAAAAGACAAGTAATATCAAATTCACACGCGTTGATTTATGGAATTTAATGCGATAGAAAATAATTTGCTGACAAAACATCAAGAAATAAATGATTTAAGTGAAAGTTAAAAAAAAACAAAGTCGTAAGAAAAAATATATTTTTTTCTATCTTGAACAATAATGAAGATAAAATAGTCCTCTTACTCAAGAATAATCTCCCTTTTCGTTGTATTTTTATGATATAGGATTATTAGGTAGATTGTCTATTATTTTAGGCTCTCTATCTCTCTCTTTTCAACTCAACAACAAGTTCCTTTTATATCTCTGTTGTGTCCTTATGAGATAAATCTCAACTATCAAGGATATTCCGCTAACAATAAGGCAAAAATGAAGAACAATAAGAATGCTAGTAGCTGCCAAATGAATGAAAGAATCAAGGAAATATATTTTACCAACAAAATTATTATGACAAACGTATTTCAGATTAATAAAAAGAAGAAATTATATGAAAATCAGTTTGAGCTTCTCTTCCTAAAGTCAAAATCTATTTCATAGAATCCAAGCAACAAACTAGCAATTTCGTTTTTTTCTTTTCTTCTTCAGAAATATCTGCTGATATCATGGTCATTTGAGAAACGATCTAACTCATTACAAGCGGACATGTCGACTTACTCGCTGAGCCGCTAATAGTATGTTTGATCTCGTTTCGTCCAAGACATCTTAGCTTGATTCATATATTGTCTCTTTTTATTCTATTGATTCACACAATTTCCCTTTAAATTACTTATAAACTCATTCTCTACTTTCCACTCAAAATTCGGCAAGTAATCTACATTCTCCATGACGCTATCTTGAAAGGAATTCCCAACATAGTAGTCAACCCCAAAGAAGAGAGATTTTCTATGAACAGGGAAAGATTGCGATTTTGAGAGGGAAAATTCAGGGGATTCCTAAAATAACTACCCGAAAAGCCCAGAGAACATGATCAGCAAAAATGGCAGCAGTTGCAGGAGACCTTTGAAATTGTTTTGCGGCTGGTTTGCTTGTCTTTCTTCTTGATTGGGCTAATGTCTTCTCTATTGATGGTGTTATCTATGCTGCTGATTTGGGAAAAATCCATTTCCAAAGAACATATTGAAAATATCATTAGGATCGAATTCTTATGCTTCATAGTATCGCTACTCATATCGCTGCTATTACTGTGGTTCATCTGATCCTGTCCTATCATAAAACGCTCTTTTGTCTGGATTAGTTAAGCAATCATATGCTTAAGCAATCTTTTTGAAGACATCCTATGCACCTGGTAATCTTAGTTTGTCAGGATGATATCGCAATGCTAGTTTCTTGTATTACTTTTTTATCTCCTCATCTGTTGCTGTTTTCGATACTTATAATAACTCATAGAAATCCTTTATCCTCAGCATTCTTTGAACATCTGCTTCAGTCACTGGAGCTCTTCTTGCGGAAGTGCCATTTGTAGAAGATTGTTGTGCGTTCTCCATTTACAGTATTTGTTTGCAAATCTACAGGATTATTTTGAGTAGTGCAAAAAGGAGAAACTATCTTTAACTTTGTTTATTTGAATTGGTGCTTTTTTCACTCGATTTGATTAGCCAAACACAAATCAAAAGGGCCAAACAAAATTATCCTTCCCAAGGTCATTATTTTTGAATGAACTATTCGGGGGTTTTTTAAGCAATTGATTTAGCATCCTTGTGCATAATCCCCATATTGTTAATTGATTTGATGTAGAAAGAGGTTGAGAAAGAAAGAGAAAATGGTAATTCGAGAAATTAAAGAACTTCTTATTTTTTTGAAGTGAAAAGAGAATAAATTGGCATAATCAAAATGAAGAAATCAGATGATTCCGTGGGGAAGGGGAAAATAAGGTCAACATAGCTCTCTCATTTATTAAGCAACATAAAACTAATCGATATGAAATTGTTGATGGAATTATTGTTTTTCAATCGATAAACATGCGGGGGGGAGTTCCTCTGTCAAACATAAAATATTTAGAATCAACTTCAAACTTTTACAATCACAACAAACTCAAAACAAAAAATAATATTTATTCTCTATCCTAACAGTTCATGCTGCCTCAAGTTCTACCTGCTCAACTCAGCATTAATAAATAATAAATCTATTCGATATCTGTTTGTCCTGCTACTTCAGGTATATACCCACATGGAACTAATCCTCCATCTTGGCAAGTCTATCTGCAGCATATTATTCCAGGAAGATAATAACCATAAAATTTAGCAGCTTTTTCTCATGGATAAAATTAATTCTTTTTCACAGTGCATCCACGTCGTTCTTTGCCATTGATTTGTAGACCTCCTTAGAATTAATCAATACCGAGATAATCGCATGTGAATTAAGGTATTATTAAGTAAATAATTGTGTAGTTTTTAGCGAATTAATCAGACATTTTATTAGAGGAAAGCAAAGAAATTAGAATATATTTGATAATATCCCAGCAATTCAAGGATATTAGATATTTCAAAAGAATGGAGAATAAAACAAACAAGCGATAGTAAAAGTTACAAGAAATTAATAAACTTGCAATGCAGTGTAATGAGGGAAGGGAAGGGAGGGGAAGCTAAAAATAGAAAATAAAGTTACTAAATGTCACCTGAAAATGAATATATTTCAGCTCAGTTGCTAATTAATGAATCAATATTACTGAAACTGGCTGAATTCTTCTTAAAATAATTTTAATTTTGTTGTTGTTTTAAATAAAACAACTTTACAAGCTGCTATTTTAATGTAGTTCTTTGTGAGAAATGCAATATCGCTGTCGAATTGAAGGACATTCACGCTCACAGTTAGTATGAATGTGAATTTCGCTTACTGCCATGCAGAGGCTGCAAAAAAACGATTCTCAAGAAGTATTTGTAGTAACACGAAGACGTCTGTGAGCTTGTTGAGTTGAAATGCCCAGAATGCACTTAGTTATTTACTAGAAAAGATGAAGCTTAGCATTGTCAACTTGATTGTTTGAAAAATGGGCAAAGAGTTCTTTTCGATTCTTAAACCTAGATGCTTCGTGCAAATGCTGACATTAAAAAAGACATTGATACACTCAAGGTGTGTTTTGCATAGCTTTATGAGCAAAGTATGGTGATATCGTTTGATTTATTCATTCTATTTTTATGTGTTTATTTATTTTTGTAGTGCAAGTGCTCCCTGTCGATAGGAGAAACCAAATTGCTAAGATTCTCAGATCTCCCTTCGACAAGTGAGATCAAAAAGAATCTGATTGAAAGCTGTTGGTTCATTGCAAAGAAAATAGATTCTATTGAGACGTTCATTTAAATGACAGAAATCAGCTGATAATTCAAATAAATTGAGCATCTATTCTTACAATAATTTATTCTTACTAAAATGATTTACTTTGATTCTTCGCAATAACGACAAGTTTTACTAAGAATGCATGTTAAGCTTGTTATTTTAGCATGTCAGAGATTATTTTTAACGGAAAATTATGAAGTTAAAAGAAAAAGTAAAACAAACCAAAATAGAATTGTATAAAAAGTCTAAGAAGAATGAGAGAAGTTGTTCACGGTTATATTCGGAAAGAAAGGGAAGAAAATTATCTTTGATGTTAGAAAAGAGAAAAAGAGAGATTGAAGTATTTAACTTCAAAGTTTAGAGGGATGATATATTGTTTTGGTTGATTTATTAATAGAACTAGTTGATCGGTCAAGTAGCAGTCATGGAATATCTTAGGATTCAAATATTGCCATCTAGATTAGATACTTAGCAAGGAATACATCATGCTATGATTTGTTAGATATTCATCTGTTGTCTGATTCATTGTAGAGTGAATATATTCACCATAAAAGAGCTCTGCATCTCTCTCTCTCAATATCTCTTTTTCTTGGATGCTTTTTTGAAAGCACTATCTTTGAATTTGACTTTCTTTTTCGCTTAGGATTTCTATGAATTCAAATCCGAATCGAACGAAGCATTCGGATCGTTACTTTGATTCTTCCTTTTCAGAATCGACCTCGGTCTGTCGACACTTTTCACAGACCCTGTATGTTCCGATGAGTTATTCTCACTATCAGCGAGCAATCTCCTGCCTCTCGCAGGAGTGTTCTACGGTGAAGATGGAGCAGTCATCACCACTTAGCCGCTGTTTGCTAGATTCAACTAAAGGAGTTGCATTTTCTTATCTTGCAATTGTGATGATTTTGGTATGCCATTTAATCCATCACTTTATGCCTACCCACCAGCAATCACTTTACCTTAAGGTGCTAACTATTACTGCTATGCCTATAAAGAAGCTTACTTTTACATCTATTACTATTACATCTATTGCTATGTTTACTATTATTATTGCAAGGGCGCAGATGTCTTTTACTGTTATTATAATTATGACTATTATTTCTATAAAGATTATTATTTTTATATTGACTATTATGCTTGTTATTGCTGTTGTTGTTGCAACAATTATTTCTAATATTGCTACTACATCAATAGCATTTATTACTGCTGTGATTGCTGTTATGCTTTCGCTTATTATTACATTAGTTATTGCTATTTCTCGAGTAATTATTGTTGTTAGAAAAGCTGCTACTGTTGCTATTTTAGAAGCGTGCTCTGCATGTCAAATTGAGAACTAGCTCTTCGAATGACTTCATCTTTTTCGACGGGTTTGAGTGTCTCAGGCGCAATAGCCATGATTTCTGATTTCTTCTTTTCTAATTCAACTATTTCTTTTGAATGTGTAATAGCTAATTTCGCTTATTCCTTGATTTCCTCACTGATCTTGACTTCGTCAGCTATCATACTCACATTGAGTTTCACCTCACCGTATCCACCAAGCTCCTAAAGCTACAAATAATCACTTTAATACATACATTCTTTATCTGAAATGATCTTTTTCCCTCCCTCTTGAATATTCTTACAACTTCCACACTGTACACAGGTTCCTTGCGGATCCTCTCCAGCTCATCCACATCCATTGTAAGTGTAGCATGATTTTAAATCATCGAGATATTTTATTATAATAAGCTGCCTCCTAGATGAAACGATGGCTGTGAGCTAGTTTCTCCTTGATCATCAATCTTCCCCTTAATCATACTCCCATCGATTTCTTACTCTTGAGGATGATGGACTAAATCAGCTAGAACTTCTTCAATTTCTTCCTCTCGTTTCTTTGAAAACACAGTTTTCTACTATAAATCTCCTTTATTCTAGTTGGTATAGCCGCAACACGTGCCCATACCTATGAAATATGCTAGTCAAGCTAGAAATACAGTAACTCCTTGAAAAACTGATTTGACTTATCTTTCTAGAGCTCCAGATAACCCTTATTTAGTCACTCTGATGTACTGTTTGGAGTATTCCCTGATAGCCAGCTAAAAATTCAATATGTAGTTAGTTGAATAAATGGTTGTTATCTTCTTCTTATTCTAGCGTTTTATTACTTAAATAACTATTGTTTAAAATTGGCCTATGTCTACTCTCTCAAGAGAGGGATTATTACTAATTAGTTTTTATTTCTTTTTCTTCTTCTTTCTCCAATGGTTGTCCTTCTTGAATTAGTTCTTCCTCCCCTCAAACAAATAATTGTTTATTTCTTGCATAAAAAACATTAATTATGTATTGAAAATGCTCTCATTCTCAAATTATTTAACAGTTAGCAAGATATTTAAGCGTCTTGTTATTAGTCTAGCAGATTAAATTAAAAAGCATTGAATAAGGATGAACAAACAATATTATGGATTGCTTGACACAATAAATTTTCCTAAAACAAGTTTCAAAAGAAGCTTTATTTTGAGAAAAATTATGCTTTTAATTCAGGAGAAACAGAAGCAATAGGCTAGCGAAAAGCGAAGGGAAATATATGGGGGTTTAGCCTACTAAGAAAAACTCAGAGAAACGAAAGGAAAGAGACTATGCAGGTCATATTATTTTTAAAATAACAAATCATCAAAATTGAATCATTTTAGATGAATTATTTGAGTGCTTTGTTACTTTTGGAGGAGGCATTGTTGAGAATAAAGCAGCTCGCAACTAATTAATTTTTTATTTATCTTATTTCCATCTCTAAATTAAAATAACTTGAAGGAATCACTTAATTTTCCTATTTTTTTAGAAAAATAAGAACACATTTCAGATGCAAAATAAAAATATAACCAAAAAGAATAAGAAAAAGAAATTTATTTGAACATCTCCCAAATAAGTATAATTTTTACTTGGAAATGCATTAATCCTCTAACCTCTTAATTGCTCATAAAAGTTTTTATTTTGGAATAATTGCTGTAACTGCTGCTGGAACATAAATTGAAAATGCTTTTATTGAAAATTAAATCATATTTACACATTTCTTGCTTCTCGAATTGAATTATTTTTTTAAATTTTGTTTGCTTGAAATTAATAAAACTAAATGTGTAGGATTCTCTTATTCTTTTGGGGAGAAGGGGGGATATCAATCTTTTAAATTTAACAGAAACATTCTTTTCTTTCCAGTAAACAAATAAGCAAACATCTCCCACATCAGAGGAATGCCATCGAACATTACAAAAAAAATCAAGTAACACGATTTAAAAGAGTTAAAATGATTACTTATTTTACAGTTCTAATTTGAATTAAATGAACATGAGAATCCAACAACATAGATTCTACATTTTCTGTAAAAAAAAGATGAAAAACTAATCAGATAAGAGAGTCTATGGTGAATAATTTTACCTAATTTAGATTTAATTATTTTAAAGCAGTAAATCAGCCAAAAATCAAAAAAAAAAAGTGGGAGAAAAGTTAATATCATCCAAAAGAGCCTAAAAATGGCTGATAAACCATCTTAAAATAGTTTTTCAGTGATTGTGACAAATGAAAATAATAGTCTAGTTGAATAATAACCTGTGAGCTAGCAGATTTCTACAAAAAAGAGCAAAAAATCGGTCGTTTCTTTTGAATTCCAAACGAAAGAGCAAGAAGGAATACAAGAATAAGAAACCAATGAACATAAAAATATCATGTTAGGAGAGGCTCATCCAATCGGGCGAGCAAGCATTAGAGGGAGGAATTCAATTAAACGTAGAGCTGCATATAACGAAGACGAAGAATTCATAGATATCCTAAAAAAATAGTATAGAACACCATAAGAAATATAGTTTATCGAAGAAAAAACAAAGGATTTGCGATTTTTCCAGCAAATCAACAAAGTCGCCGCAAACTAAAAAGCACAGTTACACAAGCGTATCAGTAAATGCATGGGATTTGACTACTTCCCTAAGGGTAGGGTAGTCTTCTACTAAGGTGATTTATCAGATGCTTTCTTTGTTCTGCTGAAAGGAAATGCATTAGTTTTATTAAAGGAGAATCTCAAATAATCTGCTAATTCTTCTTCAGTTTTAGCTGCACTTAACAAAAAGTTAATGATCCCAGGTAGCTCTCAGCAGATGACTTCACCCTTGATGAAGATGCTTAGATTAAGATTGATGCATAAACTTGTGTGGAGATTAATAAATGTTTTAAGATTTATACGTTTTTCTGCAATAAGGAGACATCACAATAAAAATAGGAAATCAATGAATTTCGATGGTTTAAAGAAATCAAGGCGTTCTTAAGTTGAGCTTCAAAGTAAATAGCCTTAGTTATTCGGAGCCTTTGGGGTTAAACAATATGCTTAAGAACGATTTATCAAACTTCGAAAGGATATTCTAGCGAATATTCATCCCGAATTAGATATCCTTTACCTTGAGAATATCTAGAGATTCTTTGATAAACAACTCTAATTTTTTCAATATTCAGCGAGTAAAACCGTTGAAAAGGGAGATTCATTTGGTGAGCTTGGATTAATCAACTCAAAACCTCGAAGTGCGACTATTGTGTGTCTTTAGGATTGCTATTTCGCTAGTTTGTCTAAATCACAATACTCAGAGACATTGCGAGAAGTTGAGAAGCATTAGATCTACAAGAGGGTTATGTTTCTCTATGAGACTTTATTACCAGCTTAAAAAAAGATTGAAAATCTGCAGAATGACTAAAATATTGATAATAAGACTGGTGAGTTATTTAAGGAGGAAATTACAGAAACTGTGAGTATTCAACCATTTTTTGAAGCTAAAATATAAAAAATATAAATGAATTTCAGTAAATGTAGGCTCTAAGCAGGATAGATTATGATTACTCAAGGAAAACCGATTGAGATGATTTATATTATTAAAAAAGGGGAAGTTAGCTGTTCTGTGTAATAATAAATTGAAGATGGAAGAACTGAAAACATTCATATTGCGTTGCTGTAACGATGTGAGATTGTTGGATCAGATGAGATTTTACTGATGCTAGAAGCTAAAGGAAATCAAGGGATAGTTCATGAGAATTTGGCAGCTGCAGAAGAGGGTGATAATGAAGATGGAGAGAATACTCAGAGGGTTGTTCCTGCATATTAATCAAGACGAGTTGAAGCATTTTGCACAGCAAAGGTGAAATCATTGTATTGCTCAGCGTTATGCGTCTCTAGTTTAGATTTTAGAAGAATTTTAGAGGATTTTCCTGAGATGAGAATTCACTTAACTCGAAGAGCAAAAACGAAATTAAGATGGATAGAAATTCGAAAAAAAGAAGCAATTAAATTGCAGTAGAAGTTGAAATAAAAGAGAATAGCTAATAGTTCAAATCACTTAGTAGCGAATCCTTCCCATATTATCCGCGACAGCAGCATGATGAAACTGCTCTCTACAACGTCTCTACTGCATAAGACATTCTATTTAAAAGAAAAAAAATAAAACCCAATACTTCCATAAAAACAGCTTCATTCGCAAATTAATCAGAAGTAACTGCCCTAAGAACTTAACTCTGATCAGCAGAATGTATCAAAATCTAAAAAATCACAGAAAGAATTAGAGGTAAAAAAGTTAGTCAGGAAATATTTCTCAAGGGAACTCAGCTAAAGGACAAATACAATTCTCGACCCAAGGATTGAAACAAACGAGATTGTAGAAGAAGGATTAGCGCTGAAGTATGGATATATCCATTCGTTAAGCAGTACGAAACTGTCTCCTAGTCAAGTGGTAGATTTTATATTCAATCATTCGGAGAATAATAATTAAGAAGCAATCATAACCAGGGCAGAAGTCACCCATCAACCGATATCTCAAGTAATTGCAGATCTCGAAAGTGGGGCAATCAATATCGAGAAAGAAAAACCTATCCATGAGAAGGTATCTTCAACTAGGGAGGTTAAAGTTGATTACACGACTCTTGGTTATTCCGATGAAGTCATCAAAAGGATGGTCACGAGATAGTCACAAACAATTTCAGCTTAAAACTTTCTGTTTTATCAGCCTGCTAATAAAAATAACTCCGAGAAACAAGTAGTGTCATCTGGCTCTCCCATGAAACAATTATCTACTCCAGGATAAACTGTTCAATAAGCCCATCATCATCATCAGCGTTATTTCTCCGATTTTAAAATAAAAAACAGTCGGATGAGCTAAAATATGAATAATTACAGCAATAATCTACTTAATTCATCGAATTCTCTTCATAATAACGACTAATATTTAAGTCCATCTAATTTAAATGAGCAACTATCAGGTGGGAAACTATCTTTCTCATAGCAAACATCACTTAGAAAATCAACTTCTTAGTTGAAATTACAATATAATGAACCTTCAACTGGTTCTCTAGGAAGAGTTCCTATGAAAAAACTTAGTCTTTCGTTAGAGCCACAGGAACTGGAGAGGAAGAATAAGCTAAACAAGCGTATTATCAGCTAGACACTACACATGAATAAACCGAGAGAGAGTTACTATGCTCAATCATTTGAATTGCATAAAACTAGCAACTCCATGACAAATTTTAATAATTGTTAGTTAGAATAACAACTACCTAACCATGCAACAAAGCCCATTCGAAGACGATAATCTTGTTTTGCTTCGCCACTACCAACACTGAACAGGTAATAGGATTCGCAGTAAAGTAATCTCCAAAGTTCTTCTGCACAATTGAATTCTTAACTTTCTCCATTATCATCTCATCGCTCATCTAAATCAATATCTTCGAAATAATCAAGAGAGAGTTCTAATGAGATTTAGTCAAATATGCTTCCAATAACTTCGTCAGAGATCTTGAAACCGTTAAGGAAGTAAATATATTATTCAAATACATTTATTTATTTTTATTTTCATCTAGGACAATTTCCCATGAAGGACAAGCATAAGCGCATCCATTTAAATAGTTTAATAAAAGCAGAAGTACATCGAAAGTACTACTAATTCAATATTACTTAGGAACAAATTAACTTGTGTTTTTGATCAATAAATCTTATTTTTTGTAAATCATAAGGGCAAGTTGGAATGGAGTTCTTAAAGCATCGAGAGGGTATCAAGCGAACAGAATGTTAAGGAATCAGGTTTCAATCACATTAATGGAAATAACTAAAGAATACTTGAGTTTGGTAATAGCCACATCTTTAGTACAAATAGCTTAAATAACAAAAATACTAACAAATCCCTTTAAGTATTATCTCCTTTTACTGAAATCGATACTCATCTATCAAATGATGACAAACATAAATCAGCTACTGATACCTCTGTAACATTTAAAATCGAACAAGGAAAATAGCAATCATCATGTGCTAATAGTGAAACATCATAATAATATAAGAGATTCTCTTAATTTTTCAAAAATTCTAATGATTCCAACAAATCCAAATTATCTGAAATTCTCAAGAAATTCACAGGAAACCAAACATCCACTGCATCAGCGAGCAGTAATTTCCCAAAGATACCGCAGTACATCGACTGTAATCTCCATCATCAAGTGAATTCTTCAAAAGAATTGAATATCCATTTGATGCGAAAAAAAGCGGAAACAAAATCACTTCTTTGGTAGCCTAATAAACAATTCTACTCCAATACCAATACTACCAGCATTACCACTATTCCAAATCAATATGAAAATGAACCCATTTTCAGTAAAATTTCCCCATCTTTCAAGAAAAGTTTCTCATAAAAACAAACAAACGACTAATCCGCTGATGCTGATTCTCAACATAGAAATACTTCATAATCATTAATATCTCATAGCGATGCCTGCACGAATACGCAAGCAACTACAATTTCAGATTAGAAATATCTTTCTCCTGAAAAAATAGTCATTCTAAATCATATGGGATATCCAATGAGTTTTATCTTAGGTGGAAATACCCAACAACGAGTTTCACCTCAGAAAATCACAGTGGTTAAAAGCCATAATAGAAGTATCATCAAGTCAATTCTGCCGGAGGTTAATCGCAGTAAACTCCAAACTGATACTTCTTTCTCAGGAAGTTCCTTCATTTAAGGACATAAATTATGAACTTCCTTCCTAGAAAATATAAAAATGATTGATTTTCTATTAATTAACTGAATACTACTGTGTATGTACTACTAACTAACCCATTTTGACTTATTCTTTCTAAAATAACTGATTAAAATGTGTAAGGTCATCATTCCTTATTTGTGTGTTTGAGTCAAAAATGATCTATTGCTGATTATTCCTTCAATTTTATTTGATTGATACAGACTCAGAATTTTGGTTTAAATTTCAAAAAAATAAATAACTTTTTTCCTCTTCTCTTTCGACTTTCAAAATGCAGACTTCTTCAAATTAAGCAACTAATCAAATGGACTTGTTTGAAATCAAAAACTTCTAGGACTTAAACCTCTCAGAGCCTGGTTCGTTCTAGTTCTTCAGTAAGACAGTCAAGTCGGAGTTACGCATCTTGCAGTAGGACTAAACTGAATAAGTTATCGGTGTCGATGAGCTGAGAATCAGAGTCTTCGGATGTTCAGTGGACAGCAAGAAATTAGAATGGTTTAGGATAGAAATAACAAGCGAAGTTGATGTGTTTTTCAACTACACTAGATAGTTCGATAGACAGCAGTATGAGCAATTCAAAATCGAAGAAGATATCACCACAGAGTTTCAGGATTTCCCAAGTAATCTACTGCAGATTTTGAATACCTCTGCGAGTAGTGAAAAAGAGAAAATTGTTTTTTTAATGGAGAATGGCAGACCTGGAGGGAATCTTGTGTTTTTGTAGAATCTTGGGCATAAGAATATGATACTCTTAAGCCTTTCGATGTCATTAGCAAGCTAAGAGCAAGTAAAGTAGAACGTTATGTTCAGGTATTCGCAGCAGAACAGAAAGCTGATCGATAAAGATAAAAAGCTCCTCCTGATTAACGACTATATTAAAATCAAGAATCCTGATCTATTATCAATCATGGCTAAAGGGTATAAGTTCAAATGAAAGAGAGAAAGAGAACTTTACCTTGGATATTAGTTAGAATCTTCTATAATGCCAATTCAACAAGTTAAAGAAACATAGAAGAAAAAAGATTTATCAATCACCTATTTTTTATTCAGCATAATTCCCAAAAATTTTTAAGGGGCGAGCGATGAATACAGTGTGCGCCCCTTTGAGTTATGCATATATGTGTGATCTTGTGTTTGTAGTAGATTTGTATCAATTTTGTTAAATTCTTTTAAAATATTGTTTGGTTAAGAGAAAAAGTAAAAAATATTGGTAATGAAAGTTGTTATTTAGAGTAAATATCGCTTGGAGAATAGGATAATATCTTGAGGATAAACATGCAAAGATATAATACTAATCTAATCAAGGCAAATAAATGTTGTGGTTGGACAGCCAATAGTTAAGAATGATCTCTCAGAGCTTAGGAGCAGAGCTTACAGTTGCTGGAAGATTGAGATAATTGAGTGTTGGGTATGCTTCTGTTGTCAAGAAGTCCTAGAATTAAGGGTTCAATACTAGCCCATCGAGGATGTCAACAGCTCTTGCGAAGGCTACTTTGTTTGTCAAAGTTGGAGCCAATTTTTATATTTCCTCATCACGGATTGTCCTAAAATGAAAAAAGTTTAGGATTTAATAAAAATTATTGGAAAGACTAAAGTTTGCCACAAATAGTTATAATCATCTTAAAACATATCCACCAATCAGGCTATTTACTTGTAGAGAGCTTCATTAATGAGGAGACCAGTGTCAGTCTTGCATTTATAAGTGATCCATTACCAGAGCTGAGAACGAGAGATTTCTGCAGTTGCAGCATCCTCCATGAGATTATGGAGACCAACGGCACCAGTACCAGTGATCCAGAAGTATGTATATTAGATACCAACATTAACGTTGCCTCTCACACCTGCCTCGGTAATTGGCTCTAAAATTATGCAAAATAAATTGAAAATTGCTTGTCTAATTCTTCAAAAATATTTATGAATATTTTTACTGTCGATAGTCATATTGGTGATGTCTGCAGCAGTGACGTTCAAATCATCTCTGGTTACTTCCTTTTGGTTAGCTTTACCCTTGAGATATTTCTCGAAAATAGCTCTTGCATGAGGAACCATACCAGGATGAGCAACCCAAGAACCATCGAAACCGTCTTTGACTTCACGGGTTTTGTCTTCAGTAATTTTGTTGAAGGCGAAATCATTTTGGGCTTTATCCTTAGCAGGGATGAAAGCACTCATACCTCCGATAGCATGGGCTCCTCTTTTGTGGCAGACTTAGATGAGTCTGTTAGTGTAAGCTCTCATGAATGGCACAGTCATAGTAACTTAAGATCTGTCAGGGAGAACTGCATTTTTATTGCTCTTTTACATTTTAATAGCAGAGAAAATGTAATCCCATCTTCCAGCATTAAGACCGACAATGTGTTTTCTCAATTCATAGAGATATTCCTCCATTTCAAGGCCACCTCCGAGAGTCTCAATCAAGACAGTGCATCTAATAGTTCCAATTGGGACATTGAGGTATTCTTAAGCCTAAAAAATAAAATGAAAAATATTGAAAAAATGATCGAAATATTTCACCCCAAAAACAAATGATTTATGAAAGATATTCTCTTCAAATAATCTAAAAAATAGCAGAACCCTTCCCATAACTTCTCTTTCGCTTTTTTATTTCCTTTAACTCATCAAAAGTATCTATTCTTACAGCTACGAAGACGTCATTCCAAAGGCGGGCTTCTCTGTAGGCTTCTAGCTTAGGAAGGTAGAAGTAGACACCACCGTGGCCTTATGCAATACGGATACTCAAATTGTGGAAGAAATACACAGCAAAATCGAAGATCGATGCAGACACTGGTAAACCATCGACAATAACGTGAACTTCCTCAAGATGCCAGCCTCTAGGTCTAACAAAGAGTTATGCAGTCTAAGCATTGAGTTTGTACTCCTTTCCCTTCTTATTGCTGAATTTCAATTCCTTCTTGTTAAGCTAAATAAGAGTTGATTATCCACTGATTTGATTCACCCAGGTTGGAGCAAGAGCATCTTCAAAGTCAGCCATGAACACATCAGCACCGCAATTCATCGCGTTGATGCACATTTTTGGGTTAGGTGGTCCAGTAATCTCAATCCATCTGCGTTGGACATCCTCAGGAGGAGGAGAAACTTTCCAGTCACCTTCTCTGATGTGTTAAGTTTCCTCAGGGAAGATAAGAGGTGCACCACGCTCGACGAGCAAGGCCTTTTCCTTTCGCTAGAGAAGAAGTGCCTTTCTAGTCGGATTGAATTATCTTTGGAGAGCAGCAACGAATTTGAGACACTCAGGTGTGAGAAGTTCTCTAGTGTATTCGTTTTACTCAACGACAGTGACTCCTTGGACGACTTGATTTGGGCAAGACATTTTTGATGAAATTATGTGTGTTTTTAATGTGTGAGATGTGCTATTTTAAAAGTGTTGAAATTTGTTAGAATCAAATCATTATGGCTGGTCGCATTCGCTTTTTCAAGTACCTATCTACAATCATGCCTTCGTGATGCAAGATAAGACGTCTCAAATTGTGAGTATTAATATTATCAAGTGCGTCATAACCCCACCAATCATTCTTTCCTTAGAAAAAGTATTCCCCTCAAATATCATTTTCTTTTTCGCCATTAAACGAGCTCCCCCCTCTGACTCTGTTCTTCTTTGCATTTCCTTTCAATCTTATCCCTTTTTTGGGATGTTTCAACTCTCCATACTTAAAAGATTCGCAGTTTCTTCATTTTCAACATTACGATCAAATCAAGAAGTAATTTATGTATCAAAAGTCCATCACCTCTTTCAATAAATCCTGATACAATGAACGATTATTTGCAAAAAAACCAAAAGAAATCTTCTTTCCCTAATAATTTATCATCTCAAACACCCTCAATGATTCTTAAATGAGCAATTATTTACCTTAAAAACCAATATTTTAAGTCCAACACTCATTTTATAATGCTAGTCAAAGGCTAACATAAATCATAACAAAGTCTGATAAAGGGGGTATCATATATTAACGGGTTGATCAGATTACGCCAAGATATCAAGTAAATCCTTTTTAATTAATCTATCTGTAATGCATTCAAGGCGAGTACATACTTTTACAATTTGGATCTGACTAACTCACCCCACTTAGGCTAATCTAAGAAGATATCCCCTATAATGTGCAGTTCTTAGTGCGTATCATTTGTAAACCAGTTGTTAGCGTGGAGATTCAACTCCTCTTTTGATGAACAATATTCCCAGGATTTCCCCCTGCAATTTCATAATAATTTTAACTGTAAAACCAAAAAAAAATATCAAAAATCTTCCATTTATTTTATTGCATTGTCATATGAAATAACGATTTTGCCTATCTGCTTGATTTTATGGCTGAAAGAGAGGTACAAACTTGAAAATATCTTTTCTAGAAAAATATTATTATCCTAAAATAGAGTGATTGTAGATATGTAAATTAACAGGTTCAACTGAATCGATAAAATTATCTTCTTCTTTTGTAAAAAAAATTAAGCAAAATTAATAGAAATAATTATGAAATAATAGCTCACTCTTTGACAAAGAGCAATTTTAAAATATTTCATAAAACTTGATAACTTTTTTTTCTTTTTAAAATGTTGAAGCTAATTTTTTTTTTTTTTAAATCAGTTTGTTGATTCAAGTTAAGAAAATAAAAAAAAGCAAGCTCCGTTATTTGACACCAAATGAAGAGCAATCTAAATTATTTTGATATTTTTTTTTTATTCTTTGTTTTTTATTTTTATTGTTTTTTTATAATTTTTAAATTTTTCTTTTTTCTTTTTATCTTATCTTTTTTATCATCAATTCTTTCTCTCTCTTTCTCTCTTTCTCTCTTAATAGTATTCTCTCAAACATCAATTAAGTCATTTTATTCGTTGAATTCATTTTTCAATCGAATGCGTTAAAATCATTCCAGTGTTTAACTTCACTGAATCAATGCCATCAAATGATTGAAGAGAGTTTCTCTGTTAAAAATGGCATTCATTTGACAGGGGCTTCAATTTGAATGCGCATAAAGGTATCAGAAGCTAGCAATCACACTTCGAGGAAAGTCTATTCGATGAATAAGTCTTCCTCACAACTGAACCTTTATTAAATATTCATGAAAAACTATTAACAGTTCTAATATTTATCTCTCTCCTGTTTTGAACATATTTGAATATATGGCCATGATTTCTACGTATTTTCTTGTTTAATTAATTTATTTTATTAATTCAGTTTTTTCCTAATTTCTCTTCTGTCTCTCTCACACTACTTCACAAAGAGTAATTTTCAAGTTAATTCAAATGATTAATCAGCCTCTTTTCCAAACCTTTTTTCAATTTAAATTCATTTTCAAATATCTATAAGGTTTATTTGATCTATTAAAATTAGTTCTTTCACCTTAAGATGGGCGGGAGAAAAATTCAAGGCAAAATAAAAAAATTAAATATTAGAAACTAAGCTTTTTTGGAACAGAATATTGCTTTAAACTAGATGGCCTCCAATGAATGAATGTAGTAGCTTCAAGAAATATGGGAACGACTAAACAAGAAGATAAATGCAATTCGATATTTTTCAAGCTCCAAAACAAAGAGAGTTGAAATGGAGGTACTATTGATTACTACTTTGCATGTGAATCAACCTCCTTCACTCTCTCCTGCTGCCTGGATATTGTTACTAAAACAATCTGAGTTTTTGAAGCACCAAATATTATTGAGAAAAAATAGAGGGACTTAATGATTTCAACTTTTGCATGTGAATCAACCTCGCTCTCAGAAATATTTCCTTATAAAATACGTTTTTTATCGCGCTAGGAAAGGATTTATCATCCGATGACTAGCTTTTAAACACAGAATTGTACAAGTCTCTGCGATTCCCTTGGATAGTATATAGTAGCCCCATGGCTTTAGCATCTTTTAAGCCAATGATATTTCCAAAAATATTCCGCACCGAATCTTTTGAGAAATTTAGACATTTATGAATGAATTAAGAAGAATGAGAGAGAAATTAAGAGATAGAGATATATTTTTATCATCTATCATAATGAATACTTGAGAGCAAGGCAGGAAAAAAAACGCATACATACATATATATTGGCTGAATGAAATTATACTTGTATTATTTGTTTAAACAAAATAAATTCAAAAAATAATAAATTTAAAATATAAAATCCAAAATTCAAATTTAAAATATAAAAATCAAAGAATAATAGAAATAAAATTTAAAATATAAAAATAATATGAAAATACAAATCGATTAAGATTGAGAAGGGATAAACATGTATTCAGAATTAATCATCATTTTTCAATTCAAAAAAAAGGGCAGATTTTTTTAGTTTTACATGGTGAAAAAATATTTTTTTTACAAAAATCTGTGAATTCACAACTGATATTTGGTTGAAAAATATGAAATTATCACATCAAGTATTTAAAAATGAATCAACAACTGAATTAAATTATCTCAACCGAGCATACACAATCCTAGTAAAATTATCATTTTGGTGATAAAAGAACAAAGTCACAAGAAGAATTATTTTTGTTTTTCTTTAGCTTTGTAGGGCTTTAAAGTTTTTAAATCCAGAATTCTCATGATAATTTTTGAAATTCTAAACCATTTTTCAGACAAATCCTTAACATTTTCTGTATTGATCTACTTATCATCTATGAAAAACACCCTCAGAAGTATCTCTCAGCAGTTCTATGTTATCTTTTTTAGAATACTCAGCAAGCTCAATTTCATTGTTTTCATTATCAATAGAGTCATCATTTTCTCCTTTATCTTCGTGAATCACATTCCTTACATATGCATTTTCATCCTTTCTAGCATTTTAACTTTCCTCAACCTCTGTTATATTACTTCTATTTGTATCTTCGCCATCTAAAGTTTCATCTAAAGATCTGTTTGTACTTTCATTCAGGGCCCTCCTTCTTCTTTTTTCCTCAATGAATCGTTTCTTTCTTTCTTTAAATTCTCTATCCTCTTCTTTTTAGTAATTTAGTTTGGCTTTGCCCTCTTCTTACTATTTAGTAGTGTCAAATGGGCTTCGATATTTAAACCTCTCCCCTGACGAAGTGCTTTCATCTCTGTATTTCACATCACCAAAGTCCACATTAGCTTCTCGCTCTAAGTAGATAGTGATATCAGCATATTTCTTTTTTATTGCCCGAAGAGTTCTCTCATGTATTGTGTCCATCCTATCTCCATCTTCGAAGGTGAATTCAATCACAAAAGTCGTGGTATCGGTGTCTCTAGCAATATGCCCTTTTCTAACAATCGTAATTGACTTTAAATCTCTAAGGACATGTGCACTGTATGTTTTTTTGCATAAAATGGTCTTTTTCTCTTGCATTATCATTCCTAAACGTTTATTTATCACTAAAGTGTAGATTTCAGATGTTAAGAACGTGAATAATCCAAGTGCGAAGAGACCAATGCAGATGGAATATTTCCCAAGTAAACTCATGTGATCGAATTCTTCAAAAAGGAGATGTCTATGCATAAGGATGAATACAAGAACTGTGATACTCATGCTCATAAACATTAATCCAAAAAACCAGACTGCATAGGGATACTTTCTATATCTTAAATTTCGCAGTCGCTTTGTAAGTCCCTGCGTATCTTTAACGTATTTCTCTAAGTAATGCTTAGGCTTATCATCTTTGATACCTTTACGTTCTTTGTATCTTTTCCTAAGTGCCATAGTTATGGCTGTGAATCTTCCAAAAGCCATTTTGTAATTATCTTTTATGGGTACAAAATATGCAAAATTTCTGAAAAAATTAATTAGAAAGATAAAGAATTTATTTAAATTAATTTATGCGTGACTTATTTAAAAGCAAAGAATCTTAGAAGCCCGTTGCTTAAAAAAATTAGGAGTTTTCTAGGATATTAAACCAGTCTAAGCAGTTTTATATCGCAAATCAATAACCATTCAATTTATGTGCAAAAATACAAAAAGACAGAAAGAAGATATTTAAAAAAAATATATTTTCTTTGTAAACTCAATGACAATTCTACTTTAAATTTTTACATTATTTTTAAAAATAAACTAAATTACTATTGAAACATTTAAAAGGAAGAGAGAGAGAATATTTTAATGTCTTGTCCATTTTTGATTATCTCAGAAACAAAAAAGCAAAGAAAAAGTGGATAATATTGATGAATATTTTTAATAATAATAAAGTTTACTAATAAAACGTTGTTGGATGTGCTTCAGTGCGGGAAAGGTAAAAAATTATCAAAAATATCAGTAAAAATATCAACTTTTTACCCCTAAAACTACAAAATATGAGCAATATTCCCAGCTACCATGGCAACAGCGTTAACCACATAGACCAATCAATCTTCAACTTAAACCTCAGCTAGTAAGAGAAATCGACTCCATTGAAAGAACGATCTATGTTCATTGTCCGTGAGAAAGAATTAGAAAAATAGCACTCATACTATAAAAAATCTAAAGTAGATTCCTGCTCTTATGTATTTGTGAGGGGAGGTGCTGCTCTTGCTGTTCCTTTCTACAGCCCAAGTGTATTGGATAAGTTGGCATAAGAGTAAACCTCCCTAATTGGCAGCAACAACATTAGAAATAGATCTACTTCTGTTATGCAGTAAGAAATTATAAAAATGAACTTGTTTTATGGACTTTGTGAAGAAAAAACCATTTGATTTTTGCACAAACTGAACAGTGACTCCTATGTAAAGAGACACATTTCACACGCAGGAGAACGAAACAAACCTCTAGAGCCTTACAGCATGAACGCCCAAAGAAGTAGACTGCTTGCTTCAGAACCAAGGGCGAATTCCAGCAATCACAGCACAGTAGTTCTAGCAGATCCATTGTAATAAACAAAATATGGGTTTTATTATCATTTTGTGTTGAGTAATTCTCTCAAAAAAGTTAATGGTTTTTCTTGAATACAAACTAGCCGACCATACAAACGTACATTCGTAACGACCAGCAAACTCTATTTCGATAAACCAGACATTAATTTCTACTCTCTTCAGCAAAACGAAGGAATTCTATCAGATAAAATAAAATACTAGCATTAATAGCAGAGCAGATGAAAGAGAAGATAGTCTGCTTTGGTTTTAAAGGACATTTTGTTCTTTTTTTCCTTTTTTTTCTCCCACTGTGAATATGTTTTTTTCCTTTGTGTAATCCATTATCAATTTAGTTGGTTTGCTTTTTCTAGTTTAAAACTTTTGCTCATCAAAAAGGGAAACTAACCTAAAGAGAATCGATAAAGTCTATCAAATAGTTTACTGAAGATTGATAACCAAAAATAGGGAATTTTGAGTTATTATTCATGCAATCCTTGTTTTAAGATATTGTTTAGTTTTTCATGATAAATTTAAATCTTTATGTAACAAACAACAAAAAAAGGATTATTCTTGGAATCATCTTAAACAGTAATACTTTGACTTTCAAAATTTTATTTTTTCCCTCAATTCTGCACATTCTATCCAGTGAACAGTGCAAGAAGTTAACTTTTTTGTTGTTCCGAGATATAATCCATTTCGATAGCTTTTGATAAAACTTCTAAGACTTTAACATCAGGTTATAACGATTGTTGGCTTTTATGCGCAGTGATATTGACTTAATCAGACAATGATAGTTAGAATTCCACTGGTGTATGCAATTCAAATGGTTCACCATCGATTTGGAATGCATGAGTGCCTTTGCTTTTCTTGACAGAAAGTTTGATTTTTGATCCTTGAGCAATTTTAATCGGCTTGCTGATATTTGTTTGAACTTGCTTTAAATGAAGAACCGATGAAATACCAATGATCTCCAAGGTCCCATCCATCAGGCTTTATTTTTTATACTTATTGTCACTGCTTTCTGAAAGATCTATTGGCCAGATATTTGAAGCTCCTCCAGCCCAACTTGTGATATTCAAGAACACAATATTCACGATTTAAGGAGGGATTTTAATAATTTTCCCATCAACTTCTAGCTAGCATTCTTTGGACAAGTCACGATTATTGCCTACGAACATATCTGCAATTCCAATTTAAGAATATATAAATTTGTTTCCGATGCTGCTTGCAAACAAAGAAGGACATTTTTCTCGAAGTTTATGGAAATTCAAGCATGTTTTTGCATCAAGTCCTATCGAAAAATAGTTGTACATCTTGAAATCTTTGCCGTTTCCTAGACACTGTCGAGAGCATTTTAAGTCCCATCGATCTAGCAGGATCATTTGGCCTTATGAGCTCACCTAGGAAATGATCAAACATAAATGAAAAATGAAGAAAAGAATTTTTTTTAAGAAAATAAAGAAAGAACAAAAAATAGATTAATTTACCTATTACAAATAGCTGAACACTCTCTCTGCTCCTTCTGATCCTCCGCCCCAACCAAGACATCTACCTAAATTATTTCCTGTGCCTAATGGGAGCACTGCTACAGGAGGGTTCTTGTATGCCCATTTTTTTATTTCTCCACTTTTTAGATAATTCATGACACTTGCAACGGTCCCATCTCCTCCACCTACCACGAGTTGTAAGTTCGCTACATCTGTGAAAATCTTAAGCCTATCTAATCCTTCATCGATTAGATCAATAACTTGAATCGGATTCAAGAGCTGATAGAACATTTTAAGATAACTCAATCCTATTTAATCACCTGATCTCTTGTTAATCACCACAACAGTAGGTTTCTTACATTATTTCAAATTCAATATCCATGCATTCTCATATTATTTAGTGTAATCTGTATCTGTTTCAGTATCTTCACTTAGACTCTCACTGTTGTGCTTCGAATAAAGAAATATCAATTTTGAATTAGTCAAATGAAGTTGAATCAAAATACTTATCCAGGATTCTTCTTCTTAGATTTTATTTTGTCTATTTGATTGTGGTATCTAATCTCAGTCGGGCTTATTATCAACTCTGAGAGACGACCACAATCACATTCTTTTTTCAAATTTTCCACGCAAACAGCATGGGCCACAGTTTGACACCACAGGCAAATATAAGTTGGAGCTATTTTGAAAGATTTTATCTTGCAAACCTAACAAATATCCTTTTTGGAAGACTCAATCCACTGATGAAGATTATACCCTGAGTTTTATTAAGTAATACTTTTACATCTATCTTTGTGTCTGAATTAGCATAAAGGATGTACTTTTATTCCACATTTCAAGCATTCCCTTGCACCTGCACTCCAGAATCCAGCTATGTAGTTATTACAGACGTTGCATTTAGCTATGCTACTAGATGAACTTAATGGCTGAAAATTATGTTTGGCACCAGTGAAACCGTGGCTAAATCTCCATTTTGTTTTTTTGCCAGAGTTAAAATATTTATAGCCTATTAAAGAAAAAATGGCCAGTGCAACTGTTACGATCAGCGAGATTGTAATGGTATCCATCTGCTTGCTTCAAGGGTGAAAGATATATAAAAGAGTATTTTAGTTGTTGAAGTAGAGTGAATAAAGAAAAAAATAATAAAAACAAATTATCTTTTTTAGATAAGATTTATTATCAAGAAAGTTATTGCTTTTTTACCAACTTAAATATGATAATCGAAGGGTGTTTAGAAGCTGAAAATAATTGTTTCTCTTTCGAAAGATACTATCTTGAAGAAACCCTTTAAATCAATTACTTGTTTAAGTTGATTTGGTATTGGCAATTTAAAATTGTTGATTAAAAAGGAAAAAACTTTCTGAGCGAGAGAGAAATTTTGCATTAAAAAGAACGAAGAAACATTTTTCAAAAATCTAAAGAAAAAAAATGGAAAAAAACACAAAAGTTAACTCCATCTCGTAGGATGTAACTCCCACCCACCACACATAGACCTACTACATGCAAGCCTTTTTTCAAGATATTTTTTAATTTTTCATGATCAATCTTAAAACTTTATGCATCAAACAAACAAAAAAAGGGGATTATTCTTGGAATCATCTAATAACAGTTAAGCCTTGACTTTCTAAATTTTATTTTTTCCATCAATTCTGCACATTCTATCCAGTGAACAGTGCAAGTAGTTAACTTTTTTGTTGTTCAGAAATGTAATCCATTTCGATAGCTTTTGATAAAACTTCTAAGACTTTAGCATCAGGTTATAACGATTGTTGGCTTTTATGCGCAGTGATATTGACTTAATCAGACAATGATAGTTAGAATTCCACTGGTGTATGCAATTCAAATGGTTCACCATCGATTTGGAATGCATGAGTGCCTTTGCTTTTCTTTACAGAAAGTTTGATTTTTGATCCTTGAGCAATTTTAATCGGCTTGCTGATATTTGTTTGAACTTGCCCTAAATGAAGAACTGATGAAATACCAATGATCTCCAAGGTCCCATCCATCAGGCTTTATTTTTTATACTTATTGTCACTGCTTTCTGAAAGATCTATTGGCCAGATATTTGAAGCTCCTCCAGCCCAACTTGTGATATTCAAGAACACAATATTCTCGATTTATGGAGGAATTTCAATAATTTTCCCATCTACTTCTAGTATGCATTCTTTGGACAAGTCACGATTGTTGCCGACGAACATATCTGCAGCTCCAATTTAAGAATATATAAATTTGTTTCCGATGCGGCTTACAAACAAAGAAGGATATTTTTCTCGAAGTTTATGGAAATTCAAGCATGTTTTTGCATCAAGTCCTATCGAAAAATAGTTGTACATCTTGAAATCTTTGCCGCTTCCTAGACACTGTTGAGAGCATTTTAAGTCCCATCGATCTAGCAGGATCAATTGGCCTTATGAACTCACCTAGGAAGTGATCACAAACATAAAATGAAAATGAAGAAAGAACAAAAAATAGATTAATTTACCTATTACAAATAGCTGAACACTCTCTCTGCTCCTTCTGATCCTCCGCCCCAACCAAGACATCTACCTAAATCATTTCCTGTGCCTAATGGGAGCACTGCTACAGGAGGGTTCTTGTATGCCCATTTTTTTATTTCTCCACTTTTTAGATAATTCATGACACTTGCAACGGTCCCATCTCCTCCACCTACCACGAGTTGTAAGTTCGCTACATCTGTGAAGATCTTAAGCCTATCTAATCCTTCATCGATTAGATCAATAACTTGAATTGGATTCAAGAGCGAATAGAACATTTTAAGATATTCTAATCCTAATTAACCACCTGATCTCTTGTTAATCACCACAACAGTAGGTTTCTTGCATTATTTCAAATTCAATATCCATGCATTCTCATTTTCTTTAGTGTATTCTGTCTCTGTTTCAGTATCTTCACTAAGACTCTCACTGCTGTGCTTCTAATAAAAAAAATAACAATTTTTGAATTGGTTAAATGAAGTTGAATCAATCTTACTGATCCAGAATCCTTGTTTGTTGTTGGATTTTTCTTCTTGGCAATTATTTTGTCTGTTTTATTGTTATATCTAATCTCAGTTGGCCGTATTATCAGCTCAGAGAGGCGACCACAATCGCATTCTTTATTCATCTTATCCAAGCAAGTTCTATGGGCTGCACGTTGACACCATAGACAAGTAGAAATTGGAACACTAAGAAGAGGGATAGATTTCAACTAACAAACCTAACAAAAATCCTTGTTGGCGTAAGTCTCAACCCACTGATGACTAAACACCGGATCCCGTGTAGTAATGCTTTTGCATCTATCTTTGTGTTTGAATTAGCATAAGGAATGTACTTTTATTCCACATTTCAAGCATTCCCTTGCGCCTGCACTCCAGAACCCAGCTATGTAGATATTGCAGACGTTGCAAGTAGCTATACTACTAGATGAACTTAATGGCTGGAAATTATGTTTTGCAGCAGTGAAATCGTTGTTAAATCTCCATTTTTTTCTTTTGCCAGAGTTTAAAAGTTTGAAGGCAATAAAAGAAATGACGGCCAGTGCGAATGTTACAATCAACGGGATTGTAATGCTATCCATCTGCTTGCTATTAGGGTGAGAGGGATATTAAAGAGTATTCTAGTTGTTGAATAAAGAAAAAATAACTCAAACAAACAATCTTTTTTAGATAAGATTTATTATCAAGAAAGGCTATTGCTTTTTCTGGTTCTTAACGCGAAGAGTTAGCTTGAGTTGAAATTCTTATTAGATGTATTTTCCCGAAGAATCAGCATTTGAAATTTTATTTGCTTGTCTATATCTTTTACCCTAACAACGCCTTTCGGAGGATTTAGATCAGAATTTTTTATTTTTTATGTCTACTGCTTTTTCTGTTGAAACCTAATGTCAAGGCAACTGATGATAAGCTTCGATAATGGTAGGCATTGCAATTAATTTTTAGTTTTCATAGAATTTTAACTATTTTGAATGAGATAAAGCAAATTAATAGAACTAAAAATAATCAGTCAAAAGTATTCAATAGGCTCAAGTAAATATAATTTTACATACACAATGCATAATTAATCTTAAAAGTTAGTGCTTTGTTCTGTATTTTACTTGAATTGCCCTAAATCAAGTTATCAAGGAACATCCTTTCAAGTATTTAATTCAGCAAAAGAGAAGAAAAGAAATGAATTCAGAATTTAAGTTGAAGAAGGCGCGAAGGTTATCTAAAGTATTGTGGAGAACAAAAAAAGTGCAAAGAGGGTATCTAGAATGATTAAGTATCCAGTGCAGCGTGAAGGATGGGGATAAGAGAGAGGAAAGTAAATAAAAGAAAAAAAAGAAAAATCAACTTAATAATCTAAACAAAAGAGAATGAGCAGATATTTCATTTATGACAGTAAATTCTAACCTTTTAGAGGAAAAGAGGACTGCATTCCTAGCTAAAACATGAGTGTTTCTCCTTTTACTGGAGGTTTTCAGCTGAGAACTGTAGAGATGTGTGAATTTGAGTAGTTCATAGTCCAGGCGCGGAATCAGGTATGTTGGAGCAAGCTGTTTGAGGTGTACGAGAACGAGAAACTCAATTCTAGGAATTCTACGAGTTCTAGCAGGTTACAGACTTAAAT
>Ga0302271_10000370_pt1 | contig 43396 bp, 44 predicted proteins | sample III_Bog_N1_1_FD_198767 | JGI IMG/M metagenome (GOLD analysis project Ga0302271, IMG submission 198767) | Peat permafrost microbial communities from Stordalen Mire near Abisko, Sweden - III_Bog_N1_1 | ecosystem: Environmental > Terrestrial > Soil > Wetlands > Peat | place: Sweden: Abisko...
TTCCCTTGTCGAATTCATCTTCGGAGACAATCTAGATCTAAGAACTCAACTCGAAAGCTGTGACTACATGCTTCGTATCAGGGAATTAAATTGCAGTGCTCGATGAATCTTCAGCTATCACACTTATCCCTGATTTCAGTGCTGCAAAAGAGAAGAATGATTTAATAAATCAAGTCAATATTCCCATCTCCCTGGGAGATTTAACAATAGATATTTCAGAATTAAATCAGATGACAAAGAATCTTTGTTCTCAAGATTTAGGTTGTTATTCAGTCTCTCCCCCCAACGAATCAACTAATGTTGATCAATCATCTAGCCTTCGAAGTTGCCATTCGTTTGTATTATCAGCCAACGATAATTCCTCGGAGGCTTCTTAATAATTCTTCGAATTTGAATTTCCTTCACCAGTTTTAGCGAAAGAAATAATTCTAGAATTCGCACAAAAAAGAAATAATAACCTTCTTGCTATCAACGAAAGTAACAATAACAGCTTAAGCACCCAACAAAATGATTCTGCCTAGCCCAATTAGAACAAACCCTTCTCATTTGAGCTATGGGAACCTGTGAAATGTTCACCTTAGAAATTCCATGAATCAACATAATAATTATCTTCCGATACCAAAAACGAATAGCAATAGCGTCAAACAACATTTTTACCACTTGTAATCCAAAGCTATTCTGGATCTCCCTATTCTAATAAATAAATCCCCAGTGCTGTACTCTTTAGAGCGCAATCTTTCTAGAGTTCTGAGTCAATTTGCTCATTCATATTTAAACATGCGCGAAATGAATACATGATAATTGATTCTGTCACACTTGATTCTTCAATTAAAGTGCAAGGCAACGCATTGTCTATTGAAACAGTTTTGATATTTACATCGAATAATATCAGCTAATTAGCAGAAGCAGCAAAGAAATTCTCCAAAATCACAGGAGAATAAGCATACATATCTTGGAAGGAAAGCCAAAAGGGGGTATAACCATAAGAAAATGAGCCTATCGCTTGCATTTCCTTCTATGATTAAGAGCAATCAAAGACTGCAGCTCTTCAGCCAAGAAAGTAAAAAGATTTTTACAAAAATATTTAGATTTTATTGATAAAAATAAATTACCATTTTAACTTGTTTTTCTTTCTTTCTGATTAGACCGATGAAATACTTGATGGTGTTACCAATTAAGTTACGGAACAATTAATAATCTTCGAATAATAGCAAGGAAATCAAGATGGACTCCAAATGTTAAGTATTTTAATTTATTGGCTTGCAAGGTTTTTCTGTTAAACGAGTACATAATATCAAATCATCATTGAAATAGCGATCTAATTTGAAAACTGATCTCAACAAAAATATTAAGGAAATCATAAAGTCAATTGAAGTTAGAAATGCAATATCTGGAGAATGGAAGGAAAGCAGCGTTAGTTCTGCTGAAATCTCAGAATTTGACTGGTTCAAAAGCGCAAAAATATGCTAAATCTTACGAGAAAACAATGTTTAAGAATCTGGAAATAATTATTCCTCAGTAGATTTTGAAAACAATAAAAGCATCTAGCTGAACATTGAGCCTGATATTTTCTTCCCTGTTTCTCGAGTGCGAGTTACTCTAGCTAGTTCAGCTCCCAAATCATTCAGTGATATCAGTTTCACTTCCAAAGGTTCTGTTACTGTTTTAGGCAGTAAATTCTAAGATGGTCTTGTAATTTCTGAAGAATAAGCCAAACTTACACTGATTCCTAAATTATTTTCTATGCTTGTTAGTCCTTCTTCTTCAAAAAACTTTAACTCCATCGCTAATTTCTTGATTGCTTTCGTTTCATCATAAAAACTAGAATCTACTAAAGAAACCATATTTGCATAGTTTGATATTTAGAATTTCATTAGAATCTGCATTCTCACCAACCCAAATTCAGATTTCACACAGCATTACAATCTCTTTACATGCTTTGAGAACTGCAAAGCCTTTAAGGACTAGTTGCTAGCTGCCTTGTTAGAGCTTTTGCCAGTAGTTATCACTCGATCAGTACCTGTTTCGGAGTCGGGACTAAGAATATTCCTGAGTCTTCTTCATTGGTGTGATTCTAAAGAAAACTCATCTAAAATATTCTCTCCACTTCTGAAAGCCCTTCAAAGTCTTGCTAAAACAGTAAATTTTAACTAAAAAAAACGAGAAAAAGCAGAAGAAATAAATTATTGTTTTTTGATTAAAACTAGAAACAATTAATAATAATTGTTAGTTATTTTATTATTTACTTTTCTTATTTTTCAACCAAAAGATTTCAGAAAAAAGAGAACCTGCTTACAACGTGTTGACTTCCAGATTCTAGCAGCATTCTCTCTGCTTTGAATAGAGTCTGTTCAGCAGAATTTTCCTTTCTCCATAGACTTTATCATCTAAATAAAAACCACTCGCTGAATTGAAGAAAAATCATAAAAATCTGATTCCTTACGAAATTCAAAATTCAGAAGACTCCCTTGTCCGCTAGATGTTTATTGATTTAGGCTAGCCATGCGATATCAGTGAGCTTTCCCTTTTCTTTGAGAAAAACACTAGTCAAGCTCCAAGTTTCAGGATCCATGCATGGTGGTTTACTCCTGAAAATGAAAAGAAACTTCTTCTTTAAGAAGATTTTGGCTCAGACATCTTTGCATAATTAGCAAATTTCTCTCAAAGTACTCAATATGCTGATCCATCAGAAGATTCCTCAAGTCTCCTTATCTTCAAAGGAGATGAACAGTCCCTGCCACTAACATCTCACTATCTCTTAATCCAAGTAAAAAAGTTTGTTTAATATTCTTGAATGCTTCAAGAAATATCAATTATCCCAATTTTATGTTTAACATCTTATTTTGCTGCTAGATTGGGTTCAGTTTGATGCCTTCCATTGGTACAAACAATCAATACAACTAAAGATCAAATACTCTCATTACCCCTCTGATTTCAGGAAAACAGAGAAATAGCTAGAAATAACTTGCTCGTCCAGATATCTTTCCTAAAAATTTCGATGAACACAAGAAAACCTTCGATTAATATCTTGAATCAAGTCACTAAAACACAGAACTATCAAAGCCTTCTATTTCTCCAGCCGGTGTTGTTATCACTGAGAGTAATCTCCTAGAACCATTGGATAAGAAATCCCTGCTAGAAGATCCAGAATAGCTTGAAAAGGCCTAAAACGAGCTTAGAAATTCAGTGGAAACAATAAATCAAGAAGATTCTGAGAAGCAGATAAAACTGATTGAACAAATGCAGCTATTGCGATTAGATTCTAAGGAATGTTCTCTTTCATATCTCCAAACAGTGGCTTACAGTGTCTCTAAGTTTTTGAGAAGAGTCAGCTCTGATTGGCCTTCTGAAGGCGAAGTCGGTGTTGAGAATATTAGAACAATCGTGAGTGATATTTTTGAGTCTTTCGTGATTTTTGGAGGGAGCATATTATCAGATGAGATATTGAGTTTACTTGATGAAGTACTAATCGATAAGCTCAGTGAGAAAGAATGGCTGCAATTCGTGTTTGCGATCCTTAAAAAGTATCTCATGCATAAGCATAAAACTCCGCTTCTTTTCTCTTAAAAGAATCTCATTTGCGCACTCGACAAGATCTCCATCCCTCTAGGTGAAGTTCTAGCTTTTTTAGCTACCCAACTCTCGATTCCAATTTCAGGAGTTATCCCAGAGAAGATCGAACGCGAAATCACTTATGAATCACTTGCACCAACTCTTGCACTGCTATCTGCAGGATTCAATAGAATACCCAAAATGGATGTAAACAATCAAACATTATTTTAGTTTTAACAAAAATTTTAAACTTATTTGTGAAACAATTGTAAACGTAGATAAGCCAAAGAGCAGCGAAAGCAAGAGAAGGAGGCAATGTTAATCCAAATAAACTAGCTTAAGTTCTCGATCCATTGAGTTTGAGACTGACAAAGAGTGTAAGAAGAGAACTAGAAAGAATCAAGAAACCTACTCTTGAAAATTAAGTTTAAGATGAAAACATCGACGACGATGACGAGGAAGATCTAAAACCACCAGGTGTTAAACGCAGTGTTTCTCACCCATTGAAGCGTGAAGTGTTTGCAGAAGAAAAAGAAACAACCAAAGACGTCTAAGAGAACAACAATACAAACAATAACAACAACAATAATACCGATGGTTTAGTTGAGCTCGACAGTGATGAATCTTTTGCAGTTGCCCTGCAAGTCTGTGCTTGGGTTGCTGAACATAGAGAAAAGTTCCCAGAAGAGCATGAATTCCTTTAATTAATGAGGCTTTGCTTCCATCTACTGGATCTCACAGCATCTCTTTCTTCCATGGCTGGGTTAAAAAAGACCCTTACAGCAGCTGCAGAATAACCTAATTCTCTTTTCAAACTCATATTCCATGTCTTAGCGACAAATGATGCATTCATTCTCTCATAACTCTCTGGCTTCCTTTAGTCCTTAGCCTCACCCTCCTCGTTCAATTCAATATCGTTCACTTCACTCCCAGTAAATACATTTTATTTTTTAATCACCTAATTTCTATTTCCTAAAATTAATATCTTTTTCTTCTATTTTAGCCTTCCGAAAGAGCTTTAATTGAACCTGAAAAGCAATGCCTAGATGACATCTAATTGATCTTGGCCTTCAACATTGAGCAGATCCTCCAGTGGATTCTAGAATTCACTGCTGATCCTATTTCTTCTAAACGCAATATCCACGTTTCTTCAATAATGTCAACTTATCTCAAATAAGTATCCAAGAATCATGGCGATTCCCCTGTAAACAAGCAATTAGAACCTTCTAAATGGGTGAATCACATCGAATTCACAATGTAACTGCTCCATGATCTTTGTGAAATCATTCAAAACTAGTTTAAATCCACCAAACGATCCAAAGACTCCAATTCTTCATCGCTACAGACTCCCTAGAGACGACCACTACGAGGGAATAATAGCAGACCAAAGAAGTTCTCAACGCTTCCAGAAGAACATGAAGAAGACGAAGAAGGAAGTGAAACAAAAGCTGAACAACAACGAAATCAAAAAAGTTAAGATATTCCAGAAAATCAACAAAATTAGTTGTCAGCATAAGAAAAACAACAATAAATAAAATAAGCCTAGCCTCTAACTCCCGTTGGAATCACTCGATCGTTGAGTGTCCCTGTTAGCCATCAACCTCAAAGTTAGAGAGATACCCAGCCTTAATTACTGATGAGTGATTTCATCGATCGGTGCAATCAAGAATAGTCTTGTGCAGTATCTTCATAAACTCTCACAAATCTCTTAAATTTACTTGAAAACAACTCCACTCCAAGTAGCCAATTCTCAAGTTCTTCATCAGTATGGGGACTAGTCTTCTAACTGTTCGGGTAGATGCGTTTATCTTCTGTATTAGCTTCACGCGCATTTGAGAGAATTTCAGCTGTGTTCTTTAACAAGAATTACTCCAATCCATCTCATTCCTCTAATGGTTACGCATAAAACAGCTCCAATCTTCCTCATCTTCTTTTAGCTAATTGCTAGTAATTCCTGAGATTAACGCAAACACTTTTTGCATAGAGGGAATGTCCATCTGATCATGCTCGTTTTTCAACATTACTGCTATCTTTAATTTTCACATAACTTGCATAAATTAACAACAATTCGCAGCAAATATCCTCATCCTTTGCATCTCAGAATCTCTTAAACAGCCCTCAACGATCTTTGATTCTCACTGGATGGCTGGATATTCTTCTAACTGGTCAGACACCAAAACCAGAATCGTTTTATTAGCCTCCTCCTGAGTAACTTCTTTCCTAATCTTCGTTGTCTCTGACATTGCAATGCCTAAGCTAGACTCTAAACAATGCTAGTGCATACCTTCTAAAGCAATGCACGTATGGTGGAGTCAAAGGCATTGAGATTACGGAAAATTCTGATTTATTCCAGCTCTAATGCATTTCAACTATTTTTACTCTCTTCCCTCGAGTCTAACTAGTTTAAAGCAACAATCACAACCAATATTTCATCCACGACGTGAGTCTCTATTCCAGCACTATCGCCAATCCCATGAACCAGTTGTTTGCATCAAATGACAGCACAATAATAGCGCAAACTACTTAGTCGATTTCAAACCTCATCAAGTGGTACATCTTCAATCACGTAAAGGAATATTCCCTTTTTAGTTTTACGACACAATCAACCATCTTTTTTAACTATTTTTTGTTGTTGTTGTGATTTGTGGTATTAGAGTAAAGAGTAGTAGAACTCCCCTGCAACTACGAGTATCTACAAAACAAGTTTTTAGATAATCAAGATCTTTATTAGTACAAAAGAATACCCTTCAATCGCCAAGATTTTCTTAAGGGAACTCATAAATATTTGCAGAGAACTCGACAGAGCTGTGTTTTAACTTCTGGATGTTGGCACTCTCAACGGCATAATGGCCGTCTAATTCGCGGAGAATGCGAATAATCTTTTTGATGAGATGTTCGATTTACTTGTGAGCAATGATGAGATAGCTTCGTTCGTGTCGTTTGAAGTTGAAGGATTTAAATTCCTTCTCGAAAAAATGGGTCTTGACAGATTTACTGCTGTAGATAAAAAGGAAAACAGCAATGCTGTCAATGAAAACAATAACACTAGCATATTAGCTGAGTAGTAGTCAACAAGTTCAAGAAGATTCTTCAAAAATGAAATAGCTTCTTTCATCGATGAGAGCATCCTTACTGGGCAGCCTCAGCCAAAGAAAAAAAATAATGGGATTGCTGCAAAAGTAGACAGCAGTTCTTCCCAAAAAGAAAAGATAATTCCACCTTTCCAGGCTGCTGAAAGTGTCTTGCCACTGAAAATCCAGCCTGAAGAGCAGGCCTTGAAAGCTAAATTCATAAAATCAGCTACGCAGATCTGGAATGGAACACCTGCGAATTGGAGTGAACATAAAGCAGGTGTGCCTAAAATGAATATAGCGTGGACGTAAATGAATGGAGCATCGCATCTTCAATGCTCGATTACTCTCGAATTAGAAAGCAAAGTAAGAATGAAAAGAAAAGCACACAATTCAGTGGGAAAAAGCAGATCCGCTAATCAAATGAATTCTTGCTAACTTCATTGCACTTTTCTGGATAAAACTTTGATTTTTTTGTAATATTTTGTAGGTTCATCTATCGAATATTCGAATCGGTTTTAACACCTTTTGGAACGAAGTTGATGATAAAGTCTTAGGAGTGCCTACTGGTGTGCTCTTAGAAGTTACTTCCGATTTATCCAAGCCTTTTATACCCCTCGCACAGCTTCCCTTAATCGATGATGCAGGTTACGAGAGTCATAAAGTGAAAGTAGCAGCTAAGAATTTCGAAAGATTAGCATACAACGAATCAGGTGGAATTCCGCAATTACTTCGATAGAATGACATCTCGAATGAAGTTCGTTATGTTAGATTCGTGATGTGCAGGCCAGTTGTGAATTTCATCGAGAATGGATCACTGTTGCAAGGCAAACTCTATGAAAATATTGCTGTTTCCATCAGCTTTATCAGCATTATGGGAGTCAAATCGGAGTCTCTTGATTAATAAATGCTCTCTAAAAAGATATAACTCGAGTAAGAAACGAGTGCAATTAAGTTAATCGGTAAACTCTGCAATTAATCCTTCGCTGATACATTACTAAAAATAGCAAACAACGAGCTTATTCTAGAAATAATTCAAAAACACTTTTAAGTCATCTCAAATCTGCTACCATCAAATGAATAATCGTTAGCACCTGTGTTCTTAGCCATCGCAGGGAATAATCAATCCATGGGTGATTGGATCCTCGGTTAGTTCTTGGATTTATCAAAAGGTTCTTCCCATGCAAAAATAGTCAGGGAAATAGTCTGTTCGCAGCTGTCCTACACCCATAAGAGAATATAAAAAGTCCATGATTTCTTGTTTGGCTCCGCGATTAAGGAAATCCTCGCGTTGACAGCTTTAAAGAATAAATTCAAAGCAACTTTTAAATATTTAACTCTTCACCCTTTCATCGAAACATGGGCAACTGCGATTTAAATTTCCGCACAAGATTTTATCACAAAATCAGAAATCACTGCAAAAACTACTACGGGAACACCAAAACAGCAAATGAATACAATTAGTTAAGCTGCAATTGATCAAGCTAGTGCTGCTGCTCCTTAGGAGATTATCGATAATAATATGTAGCTATCTATCAACGAAGAAAATATTTCGAACATAATCGAACTCTATTCTGCTCTTTACGGTGCGTCCAAATACAAGTTAATTGTGAAAGTACTTGTTTCAGCATTGAATCTCCCAGCTCCGTATATGCTCTCAGATAAGTTCTCATCTGCACATGAAACGGAACTTCGTGAGAAACTCCTGAAATCAACCCTTGAGAAACTTCTCGAGAAAGCGAAAGTCGAATCTAAATTCTTCGAATTGCTCGCTCCTCTGATTCTCTCGAGCAGCAAGGGTATCCAATGGATATTAGAAAGCGATCACAGGAGGCTTCTTCAGCTATTTGGACATCTACTCAATCTTCTCAAATTCAAGCAAACAGCAGCATCTTCAGCTCAGAACACAGCACTTTTTGACTAAATTAATTTCCTTAGCGAGATCACTCTGAATCCACTCATTCAAGCAGCGATAGCGCACTCAAAGAGCCACATTAATTTTTATAATTGTCTGAAGGATACCAATAAATCGTCGCCTGTGCTATTAAAGCCATTCTTCGATCCCAGCATTATTTCGTTAGTTGTAGAGATTCTCAAGAACGTTGCTCTATCATCAGCAGATGAGTCGTTGACGTTTGCGAAGATTCTCTGTGAAGACATTAAACAGCTGACAACAAAACGAGATATGATATTTGTATCGAATCTTCTTGTGCCGCTGCTGAATTCAGAAAAGATGCTCTCTGTTGCCTTCCATCCTTTTGATTATTTCAGTAAGACAAAGGAGAATAAATGATTCACTTTTAGCATATAGTTTCTCTTATTTTCTTCATTAAATCCATTAATTTTATCATCTTTTGTAGGCAACAAATGGCTCGCAGAAGGAAAGAAAATTCTTGATTATAAACGGGAGAGAAAGACTTAGCTCCCAGCTCTCTCAAGTAAATCAATTAGCGTTCGAGCAAAAACCAAAGATGCACCTAATCTCGATCTTAACTCATATTTTAATGATTCTTTTACAGAAGCCAGCTTTATCCAAGCGAAAAATGACATCTAAAATAAGCAATCATCTTCACTGCTTTCTCAAACACAAAAACTGCAGCAAACCCAAACTAAACCAATTGTTTATTCGCCCAATGATCCCAGTGGATTGGCTAAGCAGGCGTTGGTTTCTAGTCTCACAACTAAATCATTCTGGAAGGAAGAACACAAGAAGGCATTCTTTTAGAATTTCGAGTCTTTCTCCAAGAAAACATAATTAAATGCTAAGATATCCTAACCGGTTAACATTTCCGTCGAGAAACCAGAAGACAAATCCAAAACTCCACAGCAGTTATACTACCAATGGCATTTAGAATTAGTTCAAGAAAAAGACTCCGATGAGAGTATTCTCGAAGAAGTACGTGAAAAAGTACTTAAACAAGGCAATTTCTTGATTATTCTCACAGGAACTAACTAAGAACAAAAATGTGTCAGCGGTGTATTCGGCAGTGCGAAGATGCAAGCCGAAACGATCGAATCGATTCAAGGAGAGATTCAAAATATCCCACGATCGAACGATGATTTCTTGTTCTATTATGAAGAGGATTTCCAAATGCATTTCGATGTGCCTGCAGATTCCACAAAATAACTCGGAATCTTGAATTTATCAGGAAATGCAGGTATTGGATTATCGATTTAATGCTAGGACAACGAACGGATTTTCATCAGCTATCATGCGTCAGCGCAATCAATGGTAGATATTAATCTATCCGAAATGACACCGATTGACACCGACACAAGTAAATTCCCAAAAGATGTCCCTGCAGATTTTGAGTTAACTCGAGCAGAATATTGGGTGCTCAAACCAGCTTAGTTTACATAAACTGTTAAAATCTAAGATGCCTCCCTTTTGCTAGCTGATTAAGCAATGGGAGCAGACTAGTTACTCTCAAACTTATAAAGCAATCTCATTTTCTCTCCGATGATAATCAACTCAGCTGGAATTGCAAATTATTTCAGAATCGTACCAGTGTATTCGATTCCTGAAAATCTAGATATTGAGAATATACTCAACCTGATTAGTGTTGGTGGATACTGGCTCAGTGCGAAGGGCAAAGAGGAACTTTCATTTAGACTCAGATAAAACAGAAATAAAGTGTATAATCTCAAGAATAAAACAATTAAAATCAATGAATTACTCGCTGATGGTTCCAACGAAGATGGAGTTATCGACCTCGAATTCGATGCCCTCAAACTCTATGAAAACTGCTATGAACTTTAGAATCCCTTAGTTAACCTTGCGACGTACAGCATAGATGTTTTACCATCCAAACCTATCTTTGAGATGTTCCAAAACGAAGGTGGTGTGCAATAAATCATCGAAGTTGTTCAAGCATCACTCAGCTGCTGGAAGAACGCTGCAAGAGCTGCCAAATGGTAATAATACATGAAAGAACTCAAGAGCTTCAGTACACTTCCGAAATACTTTAGTTTATTCATGAAAAACAAAGAATGCATTGAATTGCTGTTTGAATTACTCGCGGGGTTGCCTGATGAGATGGCATCAAATAGTTTGACTGAAGAGTAACTCAAAAAAGCACCAGGAACAAACGTCAATCAGCCACTTGATCTGAGTAATTCAGCAGCAGGAGGAAATACTACCATCAGTAGTACTACTACTACCACAACTACTCAGGCAGTTTAATCAACGAAAGAAAAACTGAATCCAGGCGGATCTAAGAAATGGGATGAAGAAGAGTAAAAAGCTGTGAATTACAGTTATTCAGTGTTGAAGGACACATTTAAAATAGGGTAAGACAATACTGTCCGTGAGGCAGCTTTAGAGAATAAGTTAATTGAAGCAATTCTCGATCGAATTGCGTTGATCTCCAAGGAAATAAAACGAACTTTCGTTGAAAATAAATCTGAAACAGCTGAAGGAGAAGAATAACCAGATAGCCTTCTTGAAACAAAATTAGAAAAGAAGGAATCTGAAGATGATGGTAAAAAGAAGATCGTAACGAAGAAAGGAACAGGGTATGGTTCAGATAACACAGGGTAGAACTAGAAATGGAACACGTCAGAGTATCTGGAATCGAAAAAAGCAAGATCGGAGTCACTCTAGAATCTCATTGCGATACTCGTAACAAAATCAAAAAACTAATTCAAGTTTTAAATTCATTAAATTATCTTATTAATTTTTGTTTTTCTTCTGAAATTACCTTTAGGAAGCCTTCTTAGATTTCAAGGATTGGAACCCTCCTAAAATCTTGATCGAGTAAATCATGTCGAGTGCATTGTTGCCATTAGTGGAATCTTCTTTGAGGAGTGGATCACTTCTTGAAATGTCGAAAGATAAAGATTTGGTATTCACTTATTTGAGTTTAATAAAAGTCATGGCGAAGAACTCTAGTCTTGTACCCTTGCTGCTACCTCTTGATCCAAGGTATCTCCCCAAGTAAACAGATTCCATTCTGTCATTGACTGGGTAGCTGAAGGAAACAGCGAAGATATTCTTGAATTGCATGGTTGGGAAAACTGAAACATAATCAAAGCTTGATTAGTAAGAAGAAGAAACAGAAAATTCCAAGAAACTAGCTGAGGAGTTAATTAACACTTATGAAGCCTTAAGTGCAGCATGCTCGCACTACGAGGAGGAAGAAGATAATTCTTAGGAAATCATCTCAGCTGTACTTTCGTTACCGCTGCCAACTAAATACAAAGTATTGCTAAAAGATTTACGATTCGATTATTCTTCGTTCAAGAAAGAAACAGGCAAATACATGCACCATTATTCTTCTAATATCTCAACGACGTACAGTCCTTCATAAGCTAAAATGGTTAGATTGGCTTAAGAGTTAGCTGATTTATCCACTGCATTACCGATCGATCATACGAATTCCATATTTGTTCGCTGCGACACGGAAAGAGTTGATGTCATGAAATGCATGGTCATGGGAGCTAAAGGAACACCCTACGCTCATGGTGCTTTCATTTTCGATGTGTATTTTGGTGACGATTACCCGAATGGACCACCGAAATGCAATCTAGAAACAACTGGAGCTGGAAATGTTAGATTTAATCCAAATTTATACGCATGCGGGAAAGTCTGCCTTTCTTTATTGGGAACATGGAGAGGTAACGCCAGTGAAAACTGGGATCCAAAGATAAGTACTTTGTTGTAGATTCTAGTGAGTCTGCAAGCTATTATTATGAGTGAAGATGTGTACTTCAATGAACCAGGTTTCGAAGGAGAACAAGGTACTGAAGAAGGCGAAAAGAAAAATGAAGCATATTCTAACATCGTGCGATATTGCAACATTAAATATGCGATGATTGAGTAGATCAAGAGTCCTCCAGAGGGGTTCGAAGCTGTTGTGCTACGACATTTCTATTTGAAAAAAGAAGAAATTCTTGAAGAATGTTAGAAATGGATAAAATATGCTGACGTGCGATAAGCATCTTACACTGGTTTGGTAAACGATCACAACAATCACTGGTGCACTGAGTTTAAAGGTAAATATCCTTAAATGTTACGAGAAGCTGTTAGTGAGTTAGAGGAAGTGCTGAATTAGATTCCTGCACCAAGTTCAGCGGATTTAAATAGCAAAAATAAAGGTTCTAAGAAAACTGCAAAGAAAGAAAAGATAAAAGAAAAGGAAGTCTATGATATTATGCAGGGTGTAGCTAAGTTTGAAGATATCGATGTGAATTATGATGATGAAGAAGAATTTGATTCTAAAGAAAAATAAATGAATAATCATCAAGCAATCGATATTAATGATGAGAAAGTTAAAGACAGATGGAGTAGATATATTGGAGCAATGGGAATAGATGCGGTTGCTAAATAATCTAAATGCTCGCTGTTCCTGAGTGGATTAGGTTCACTTGGTGTGGAGATAGCTAAGAATCTTGTCATGAGTGGGTTGAAAAGGATCACTTTGCATGATTCTAAGAAGACTACGTTCGTTGATCTCGCAGGTAAAAACAAACAAAATATGGGAAATTCTTAATTTATTTTTTTATCTAACAATTTCAAATGAAAATCAGGTTAATTCTATCTTGGTGAGGAGGACATTGGAAAGAATCGTGTAGAGTAGAGTCTCAAGAAAATACGCTAACTCAACCATTACGTGAAGGTTGACACTGCTATGCTAAATGAAGAGTTACCGAAAACAGAGGAATTGTTGGTTGAGAAACTGAAATTAAACGAATATGAAATTGTGGTGTTAACTGATGTGAGCTCGTTCGAAACACAGATAGCGATTGACTAATTCTGTCGATCTCGAGGGATTAAGTTTATCAGTGCGGATGTTCTTGGGCCTTGGTGCAGATTGTTTACAGATTTCGGTGAGGAATTTGAAGTTGCTGATAAAAACGGAGAGGATCCTGTTGAAGTCATGATCAAGAGTATTTCTTGCGGTGAGAGAGGTGTAGTGACTTTGCTTCCTGGAGGGAAACATCCTTATGAAGATGGAGAGCATGTTGTTTTCTCGGAAATACAAGGAATGCAAAAAATAGTTGAGAGCAAAGAAGACATAGGAGATGGAGAATAGGAAATGGAATTAGAAAAGCCTAAAAAGAAGGAAAAAAGTACAGAAAATATGTTAAAAGATGAGAAAGTTGCTAATAAAGATAATAATACTGTGACAGATTCAACTGGATGCTTTAATGGTACAATCCATAAGATCAAAGTGATAAACTCCAACTCTTTTGAGATCGGTGACACAAGATCATACACGAATTACATCAGAAATGGCGTGGCTAAGAACATAAAAACACCTGTGTTGATGAAATTCAAGAGTCTAGCTGAGACATCTGCTGTCAAAACTACCAATGATATTCCCTTCGACGCCAACATGCAGATTCATGACTTTGAAAAGATTGACAATCCTTTAGTCCTGTTCGTTGCCTTCAAGACACTAGATAAATTTAGAGCTGCACATAACAATGCACTACCTGCATGCTGGAATTACAATGACGCGAATGAATTCTTGGGACTAGCAGAATCTGAAATTACTTAGTTCTTCCCAAATGAAGCAAGCAGACCTAAATAACTTCACATCATCCTTTTGAGATTTGCGTTAACAGTTGCCAGCAATGTTGGTCCGTTTTCTGCTTTTATGGGTGGATTTGTGAGCTAGGAGATTGTCAAATCGATCACGCATAAATACCTACCTACAAACTAGCTGTTTTTCTCAGATTGCATGGAGGTTATCCCAGGTGGCGAGGACTTAACTATGAGCAATTTCGAAGGGTTTATAAACTCAAAGTACGAGAGTGAGTTTAAATAATAGAATACTCGAGAAGATGGCATTAGATTTGCTGTGGGTAACACACTCTTGAAATAGCTGAACTTATGCAATATTTTCATGGTTGGCTGTGGAGCGATTGGATGCGAACTCTTGAAGAATTTCGCTATGATCAGTTTAGGAACAGGAACAAACATGGAAAATAATCAAAAAGGACTCATTACAATCACAGATCCTGATCACATCGAAGTATCCAATCTGAATAGACAATTCTTGTTCAGAGAAAAGCATCTCCACAAGCCTAAATCTCAAACTGCGGCTGCTGCAGCGATTTAAATGAATCCACTTCTCAACGGGCATATCCATCCTCGGTTAGATAAAGTCTTTGATGGTACAGTTAATATTTTCTCAGATAAGTTCTTCGGATCGTTGAATCTTGTCGCCAATGCTCTCGATAATGTCTAAGCTAGGAGATATGTAAATTGGAGAATAAAATATCACTTTTTTAGAAAAACAACTGCCCATTTTTTAAGATATTTTAAGATTGCCTTAACAATTTGTTCATTTCTTGATGCTTTTCTTAGGTTGATACCCGTTGCGTGACGAATAAAAAGCCTCTTTTGGAGAGTGGTACACTTGGTCCTAAAGGACATGTTCAAGTCGTGCTTCCATTCATCACAGAAAGCTACGGAAGCCAATAAGACCCTCAAGAAGAAGGAGAGATTCCTCATTGCACTTTGAAAATGTTCCCTGAAGAAACCTTGCATTGCGTTGAATGGGCTAGGGATAAATTTGGGAAATTATTCACCCTCCGATCGAAGAGTGTCTTGAAGATTTTAGAGGAAAAGAATTACGATCCTTAGGGTGGATAAGAGGTGAAGGAACTCAAAGAAGTGATCAAAATGCTAGAGAAGAGGCCTAAGGAGTTTAAGGATTGCATCGATTACGCTGTTCGGAAGTTCTACAAATACTACAGGAATGATATTAAGCAGTTGATTTACACGTATCCTCTTGATTCGAAGACGAAAGACGGTGAACCATTCTGGAAACTACCTAAACGTCCGCCAACGGAGTATTCGTTTGATCCGACGAATCCCCTTCATCGAGATTTTGTATCTGCTTTAGCAATGCTCAGAGCGAAGATTTATAAAATAGGTTACCCGAAGAATTGCAGATCGGAAGAGGAAAAGAAGAAAATTGCAGAAATGGCCAGTTAAGTTATCATCCCTGCGTTTAAGGCTTCCGATGAGAAGGCTTTGAGTATTTCTTCAGAAGTAAAAGCAGAGAAGAATGAAAAATCTAAAGAGGAAGAAGAAGATCCTGATAATTAAGCAGCTTTGATTGAGGATGCTATTGGAGTTACGCACACTTAAGGGTCTAATTAGAATGAAAAATAAGAACTCCTGAAGAAATTAGAGACCTTCAAAAACTACTTCAAAGGGTAAGATCAGCCTATGGTCGCAGAAGAATTCGAAAAAGACGAAGACGAAAATGGGCACATTGATTTGATTTACGCCTTAGCAAATTGCAGATCCGCCAGTTACAAGTTAGCCCCCATGGATTGGATCCAAGTCAAAATTAAAGCTGGAAGAATCGTCCCTGCTCTTGCCACAACGACGGCTACAGTTGCTGGGCTTTAAACGATAGAACTCATCAAGATCTTGAAAAATGAAAAACTTTCCAATATGAAAAACGCCTTCTTAAATCTAGCTGTTCCGTTGTTGCAACTCACCGAACCGTAGGTCGCTGAGAAAATCAAAATCCACGAGAATTTGTCTGTGACTTTATGGGATCGCTGGGAGGTGTCTCTAGGGGTGAATGTGACTTTGAAGTAGATTTTCTAGTATCTAACGGAGAAATATCAATTGATCGTATCTGATGTCATGACAGGCAGCAAGTTATTGTACGCCAGTGCAATCATGGATCTAGCTGGAAAGGAAGCAGAAAAGGAGAAAATTCTATCCGCTAATCTCGTTGATCTCATTGACACAGACGTAAAAACCAAATACTATTTATTCTTAGATTGCATTCTCCAAATATTCTTAAAATTTCATTTGATTTTCTTTATTTTTACAAAAAAAAAACAGGCTGACTATGTGGATTTCATTTTCGCTTTCACTAATTTCAAGGGAGAGAAAGTTAAGCAAACACCCTTAGTGAGAGTTAAGTTCTAATGATTGAATAATTCCCTTAAAGACTCCTATCCTGATTTTTCTCATATAGTATCGTTCGTATTTTGAAGTTGCAAAGACTGCATGCAGAATGTTTAATAAAGCTAAAAACTTGAAGCTGCACAAATCTGCTAGCAAATCCTTCAAAATTATCTTACAATTTATATGAAATAAATCGTCTTATCGAACAATTCCAACTTTTAAACTAATTAACGAGATTTCATTGAAAACCCTCTTCCTTTCTTTTTTTTGAATTATTTTACTTTTCTTATCATATATCAATTATATTTCTTATACAAAAGTATTTTTTTTCAATCTTATAATAACATATCAATATCAGGAGGGTTTGGGATATAACCAGGAGGAAAGGGTTTGTCAAGATATTCAGATTCATTTAAGAACTCAGCTATTTCATCAGCTATCTCTCTTCGTTTAAATGCTCGACAGAGAATCAACTTTTTAAAACCATGCAGAGAATGAATGAGCTTCCTTCTGAAGAGTAACTTAGATGTTACTCTCTTTAGCTAAGCTAATACTTCTACGTACACAGGACCTTTGATCTCCTTTAGTTCTTTTATGTTGAGTCTCAGCAGCCTAGGAAAATTAGATTCAAGAAGCTGTAAGAGTCTCAAATAGATTTAATCGTTTCCTCTGTATTCACTGCGAAGATTCAGATCTAGTGTGAGTTCTTAAAGGGTTTGCTCCTACGCTATGATGCAATTCTCCATTGCTTTTAATCTTCTTTCTCCAAAACTCATTGTAAACATATTCAGAGACAATGATTCTAAAGTATGAATTGTTGCAATTGCGTTGAATAGTGGAGTTGTATTGTTTCCTAAATTACTCTTGGACAATTCTAGTGACAGTGTCTTCAAAGAAACCATGGAGAGAAAGGCTACTGCTAGCAGCTGTAGATCGTCATTAGGTAGAGCGAATTAAGTCAATGCGAGATGTAATTTCAAATGCTAAATACTGTGCATATTTGCAAGGGAATTTAAGAACATTTTAGAGAGTTCCTTGTTGAGTAAATCCAATAATTTTAGTTCGAGTGTCAGATTTTTCAACTTAAATGAGTTATTCTACAAGAAATAAGCTAGCCTATCAGTGCCGATTTCCTTGAAGACATTAGCAGAAATCGCTAAGGACAATCCTGATAATTTCTCAATTCCTTCGATCGCATCAAGTATTTCTACTACACTCTCATCGTTTAACCTGTTGTAGCGGAGGTTCAAGCTCATATCTTCGATGGTCTTGCTGACAGTTTGAATGAATTGACTTACGAATTTAGCTCCTTCTGATTTGAGACTCACATTCTCGAAATCCAAATTCACTGATTTCAATGCAGGGAATATTCCTGGATTGGCTAAGCACTCAAAAACTTTGAAAGAATAGTAATGATTGATGTTGATCTTCAATGATGTTAACGCATTCAGACTCACAACCTCCTCTAGAATCTATGAAATTATATCTTCTTCCATGATATGATATTTGGAGGTGAGAATTACTAGCTCAGAAATCACACCTAAGCTCTTGAAGAATCTAATAGCTTCTAAGAGATCAGTGTTGATGTCTCTTTATGATAATCTCCTCTGCCAATCTAATTGCAATTTGAAAGGGTTTTTTAGATGCAAAGAGCCAAGCAATTATGGCAAAGGAGTATTTTCAGGAGTATTCTTTTCGATGATAGTTGTTAAGGAATCAGAGCCTATTGATTTTACTGTTATGCTCTTGAGTGTATCTTTGTAGGCATCTAGCAAATAGACTATGTTGCTTAATGGAAAGTTATCCATAATTTCTATTTCTATAACCTCAACAATCAGGTCTTGGATAGCGGCTTCTTCCATGATGAGCTTCACGCGTTGAGGAGAAACTGCTGTAATATCATGGTCACGTATTCGGACATTCAAACCTATTCTTTTTCCATCGAAATCAGCCCATAAACGGCAATCACTTTTTTAGATATCCTCCATTTATTTCCTAATTTATTGTTTTTTTGAGCTATTTTCGTATGTTTTCCTTCAATTATTTACTGATATTTGATAGCGATTCTAACAAAAAGAGTAGATTTGTAAAAACATTATTAATTTTAAGGCAAACTTTTATGATGTCAAATGATTTTCAGGTAAACTCTCCAAAGAGAGATTTTGTGAGTCTTGCGAATTTGCTAATTCTTAAAAAAATATTTTATGAATACCAATAATGGAAAAATATCTCCCTATTTGATTTTTTGTTATTCTATTTTAAAGAGGAAGAATTAAATTTATTTGCTTTTAAATTCACTTAATCAGATTTTATTTTAAAAGATGCCATTATTAATAAGAGACAAAAAGAAGGAGAAGAATTTTACTCGATCTTTGCGATTAAATGGCCCTTTTGATATTATTTGTTCATAAATTATTCATAGTTGCAATATGGAAAATATTATAAAAAGGGTTTTATTTAAAAAATAAAGAAGGAAATCTAAATCGATATGCTGTAGATCTATTCGAAAATGAAACAACTTTGAAACTATGTAAAAAAAGGTATTTCAAGATAATGATTATCAGAGATCCTATTGCATTGCGATATGACAAATTACCAAAATGAGCAATGAAAAAAATAAGCAAAGAAATCTTTGAAGTACTGTAAGTTAAAAACTCAAAGTGAAATATTTCATTATTTAAGAATAAAAATCAAAGCAATTAATCTTTTTCTACCAATATTATTTAGTTTTTTGTATTCCTCTAGGGCATTCTTGTAGGAAGTAATGATTCTACTTTTGTTGTTGTTGTTGTTGAAAAGGCTAGATAAATTTTCAAATAATTTATTTTTGTGTTTATTAACTTAAAAACCAATCTTAATAAGGGTACATATTTTTTTCACTCGAAAGGTTATTATCTGCTTGAGTTAAAAACAAATTCCTAATTTTCCTTCTGGAATTAAGGAGAAAGCTAAATAAAAAATCTTTGCAAAAACCCACCCGGAGACATCAGAGGGAAGAGAGGGAGGTATTTATCTTTTAAATTGAAATCTTCCCTCCTTTGAAAAAGTAGTACCCAAAAATAATAAAAGTAATATTTAAGTTTTGTTCTCAACACATATTTTACAATCAAGCATATTATTTCGTCCTTTCCTTCTAGACAAAAAAACCCTTCTTCTCCTTGATCATCTTTTTGCATGCAGAACACATTTGAGAAAGCTTCTGGGCAGCTCGATATCCGTGCTGATCGTAACTCCGAATGGCGTCTCATGCGTGTAGAGCGTCTGAATAAATACCAAATGATTCGCAATAATTTTATCCTTCTTTTAGCATTCAATATTATTGATCTTCTAGGATATATCTTCGCAGTCTCATTCTACTAATGGTTTTGCGTGTATTCCTCCTATAAAGTAGGCTTCGGAAGTGTCTGGTTGAGTTTCCTGTGCATCTAATGGACAAGCTAATTCAATCCAGATTACAAATCCTTGGCGTTTGTCTGGAATTCTGAAAAATATGACAATATCAGAGACACATACTGCTCAGTAGCGCATCCTGGAGATTAAGTCGATTCTTGCAAGAACGACGTAGACATTTTAAAAATAATGGGAATAATTGCATTCTCTTTGATTATATGTGGGATAATTTTCCATTTGCTGGAGATACTCAGACTTGTCTTCGTGCTAATTGGAAAACGAAACAAAATGTGTCTGAAAGCATATTTCATGCATCCATTGATAGTCATTTCGTTGTCAGCTCCATTAGTTCTGTTTCTCGTCTGCTTGATTTATCTCTACGCGAGATAATCTGGAGGTAATACAGCAGAGTATGCATTTGGATCATCTTTCTATGTAGCAGCTGGCATGTTTTTGCTCTTCCTGATAGTGCTATTCTACTACAAGCGACAAAAATATCGCCTTGAAGTGCATGAAACAATGGATAAGTTACTTCTAGAATAGAATAAATGCAATTCGCCTACCAAGAAAAATAAAATCAGCCAACGAGCTTCGACTTTTACAACCATGACTGTGAGTGTATAGCAAGAAAATGAAAGTAACACAAGTAACGCTTCCGTTTATCATAAGATGGAGGATAATCCATCTTAGCAGCAATAGCAGTAGCAGTAACAGCAGAAAGGATAAATTGACTTGGATGCTCAGAGTCCCGTTCCTAGAAGTCATTCAAATTCGATCTTTGTTCTTTGATGAATGCAAACTAATAAATTAATTGTTTTTTTATGCTCATATGATCCATATATTTTACTATCAAAATCACAAATTGATTTCTTGAAAAGGAAGGGGAATCAACAATTGGAGGGGGGGGAGGGGAAGGAGGGAGATTTAATTTAAATATTTTGATTCTTCCAAGATGTTTTATTCTGCGAAACAAGTGAAAGACAAGGCAGCTCAAGCAAGATAATCCTTAGTTTACTGGAAGCTCTGCGAATGAACTTTGAAATTAGAGATAAAAATAAATAATAAATAATGATCTACCAAAATATCTTCAAAGTAATCTAAAACCCCCTCCCCTTTTCCTTCCTGGTCTTTATTCCACTTGAGGCTAGATATTAAAGAAATAAATTAAGAAAGAGATGAGTGTTACTTCAGCGCAGAAAACCCTTAGATTACAAACTAAATAAAAAATTACATTATTTGTCTCCTCTTTTGAGAATTCTGTTTCATTTGGCTGCCTGATAACTTTCAAAAAAAATTAACATAATAATTCTCTCTCTGATCTTTTCTTTTCAAACCAGGAAACTACCAAAATAAGTGAGTAGTAAAGCCAAAATAAGAAAATTCTATTCTCTTAATGGAAGGTCTCCAAATTTTACTTAACGTCGTGAAGAGCATTGGTGCACACATAATTCAGGAACAAGGTAGCGGTTTGCTTGCTTGGGCGTTAAGTGCAATCTTGACTGGTGTCTACTTATGTTTCTTGGGCCTTCTGACGTTCCTTATCGGCAAAATGGTGCTTTCCTCAACAAGATCATTGCGTAACCTCAGAACCTAACTGAATTCAAAGTAAGATGTGCAGGTATATAGACAATTATTTGTAGCTGAACGAAACATCATCTATCAGCTGATCTTATCATTCTCCGTGTTATGGACGTTCTTGCATTTCTGCTCCTACCTCCCTTGGATTGAAAATAACATCGTTTTACCAGCGATCTTCTCATTCATTATGACAAATCTTATCGATAATTTAAATTAATAATCACATCACATGGCGAGAGAATTACCTATGATCATCTTCATCAATTTCTTCATGATGTATATCCTCATCGCTAATGTCCTGTACTTCATTGGTTATCTTAAAGAATTAGCATTTTGATGAGAATAAATAAAATAATAGAAATAGAAGAAAAAAATGATACGATGCACTTGAGTCATCCCTATCTTTCCAGATATTAAATGCCTTTGAAAAATTAAGGCTCAGAAAGTTCTCAGATTTGTCACATAACATCTATCTTATTTCTAATAATGTAATTGAAGAAAGGACGAAGATCTAATTTTTTATGTGTTTTAAAGAGTAATAATACGATTTTAAAAAAAGCAACTACTTCTGCTAAATTTACTCTTATGAAGAGAGTAAATATGTAATCATTTGGTTATCTTGGAGAGTTTTTTATGGGAATTATTGTAGTTTATTTTTTTTAACTTAGTCAGAGTTCTTCTATCAAGCATTTAGTTTACTGCAAATGGAACAAATGGAAGAACTCATAATTGTACCTTCAGTAAAAATATACCCGAGTTGCAATTAATAAACTCAACAAAACATTATTTTATCTTTCCTCTTATTGTCTGTAACAAGATAGAATTACATTAAACAAAATATCAATAAATCCCTCTTTTTTTGGGAAACAAAAAACAACTTTCAGCAAAATTTTCCCATTTTTCCTCAAAAGCTGATCAAGCCTCTCAGAAAAAGGCAATCAAAACCAACGTATGGTGAGAGCTCTTCTAAAACAGAGGAATATAGAAAACCCTACTTTAGCTTTACCAGTGATTTTTCTGATTCTTTGTATCGTTTTCTCTGATCTATCGTCAGGACAGATATTGACTAGAACTCAATGGACTGATTCAAATCCAATCCTCCTCAGCTAATTTCCTGTGGTCTCCTCAACAATCTCAACTAACTTCAGCATAGACTTTTATGTGTGGATAATTTCAATTATGGGAAACAGTGTGCTTTCAACATAATAAATTGCAAGAATCTCTCGCAGCGAGATTCTAACGCCCTCCAATAAAACTACGAACCAAATTCTTCTGATTTCCGTAGGTAAAAGTTATTTCAAAAATATAAAAGATACTCCATTTCCTTTCTATGATTCCCCTTAATTTTGATTGGAATGAGCAATGTCGTCAATATCTCCACTGTTCCATCTCTCATTGCAATCCTCGCAAACATAAAAAATAATAGTTTTTCTTTATCTTACAATCCTCGCAAACGCAAAAAATAATAGTTTTTCTTTATCTTAATTCTCACTCAAAAAAAAAATAATATTGTTTTAGTTTTCTCAATCTCAAACAACTGAAATTAATTAATTAATTCATGCTTTTTTAAATAGATAATACTAACTTTGTCATCGAATCTTGTGCATTCACAGGAACTTGCATCTCTCAGACAATTCCAATTAGTAACTACGACGAATGGATATCTATCAGTATTCTCATGTCTCTCTCAACTCATCTCAGCGTCACAATCAATGCCGCTTCTAAAACATTTAATTCTGCAACTAGCCTCGCAGATACAACTTTCTATATAAATCTTGGCAGGGAACAATATCTAGATGTCCTTTAACTCAGCGGATTCTACTATTGGTCATCTTCTGGAATATTTTCAGCCGGATTACCGATCGCTCCAACCAATGCTATTGTCTACAACTAAAATAAAGTCCTAGGTAGAATATCCAGTTTTTTAGATTTATCGAAGACTCGCACTAGTTCAAGAAAAACAGATGATGATCTACTCCTGAAGATCTATTAACTTAAAGTGGAAATTACGTTAACTGCAACATTTTTATTGAAGAAATAAATCCTTCGGGTTAGTGCTTAATCTGGAATATTCGATGAAAGAGCCCTGGGATATTGCTTCCTTTGCATATCGGTGTTTAGCTCTAGTCTGTATATCTCGACAACTGCATACACTTATTCCACTGGGATAATAGAAACTATTACGAAGATCCCTGATTCAACAAGTGTTTTAACATTAGATTAAAAATACTCGCTAATTTTTGAATATGATCATTCCAGCAGCATCATGAATATTTTTCTTGACGATAAGCTCATTAAGACGCTGAATAATGTATTCTAGCCTGGATTGTCATCTGTGGATATAACCTTTGGAGGTAATTTCGTTTCGGACTCATTTTTTGGTGGAAATTTGGATTCGTTATATTTCAATTATGGGTTGTTATCACCTTTGTCTGTAAGTGCTCCTTCTTATGGAACATGCAACCTTTCACTGTGTTCGGAGTGCTTATCCTCAGATCCTTCGAATTGCCTTGATTGTTTAGTTTCTTAATTTGACCAATTTAAAGATCCAAGCTCATGCGCTTGCTAGATCAACTACTATTTCAGTCCAAAGTAAGTCTGTGCGCCTTGCCATAAATCATGTTCGACTTGCACTGGAGTCCTACAAACGGAATGTCTAACCTGTCCTTCAACAAGGATATTTGATTCAGCTACATCCCAATGCCTCTGTGCACCAAGTAAACACAAAATCACAAAACATAACTTTTTAATTCACACATTATCGTTATTTCTACCTTGATTATATGTGGCTATTTCTCATACTTCCTCTGTTTTCTTAAGGCTACTACGATGATAGTGTGAGTCATTTATGCTAGCAATGCGATTCCAGTTGCTTAACTTGCTTAGGTCCATTTTAAACTGAATGTATTTCTTGCTTCGTTGGAAAAGAGATCAACAGTTTTGGATAATGTGTCTGCAAAGACGGGTATTATTTGTCGGCTCCACATTCATGCATCCAATGTATACTAGGCTGTAAAACATGCTCATCTGGCGATAAATGTGACACTTGTCTTTCGTCATTGGTTTTCAACTCTGAATCAAGCTGTGTTTGCGATGATGGCTATTTTCAGTAAAAAAATAATTTTTTTTTTACATATTTATTGTTTCCTTTTTTATAATAAATACAATTTTCTAGAGTTACTTCAGCTTCTTAAGGAGTTTCTTGCAAGGCTTGTACAACCAATTGTTCCTCCTGCAGTGACAGCAGTGACCGAGGGTGTTTAGTCTGCAAGAATGGGTACAGATTAACTTAAGAAGGTTGGTGCGAGATAAAACTTTATGTAGATGTCTTAATAGGAAACAAAAGTCAAGCTATCAATAACAGCAGCTGGGTAAGTGACTATGGCTAGATTGCAGTGATTGTGATCACTGGACTAATGCTGATGGCTGATTTTTTCATGAATATTTATGCAAATAAATTTGGATTCACAAGAATATTTCGTGCGTAGTAATTCATTCTCAAAATACTCTATCTAAAGCTCGTCGCGACTGATTTCACACATGATAACTATGAGCTGCTCTCCGCGCTGACTTATTTCAATGGTCTCACACATCTTTTCAATTTCATCAATCCGTTTTAATTCATTCCAACATCGCCAGGACTGCAGATCGGGAGTAAAATTTATCTCGAACGCATACCATCATCGTTGCTGCAATCCACAGGAGGTGTGTTAGTGATACTTTTGTTACTTTTTGTGCCTGCTGCTGTTTCTGCTTTGATTGTCAGAAAAACTTGTCAGGCACAGGCAGCAAATTTGAATGGCAAGGAAGATAATTGCTAAGTTAGAGACGAATCATTGAGCATTAGTAGCTAGTATGGAATAGAAGTACCACTGAATCTAGGAAACTAAAATGAAAATGACGCATAACAGAACATCCATAATTTATAATATTTAGACAAATTAGCAAATAATAACAATAACAACCAAGACAATTAACATATCCATCTACAAGGCAATAAGGATAAGACAACTCAGGAGACCCACCAAGATCCGAAAGAAGTTGGATTGGCAGAAAATGAAAAATCAACTCGCATCTACAAGCTAAGTAGATTGTTGCAGCACGCTTTCTGGCATTTCCACGAATATGCCATCAATGTATTATGCTTTGCTTGCATTCTGCATCTAGTAGGAGCAGCTCAGTAACCTTCCACAGTCGAGCCTTAGAATTTCTTATGCTATGTCACGATGCTGTACATATTCCTTGTCTGCATGTTAGGGCGTAGTCTACTCATCCGTAAGCCAAAGCATATCCTGAATCTTCTTGTTTATAGGGATATTGCAATAGAAAACGAGAAAATACTTGAGCGAAGAGACAGAAATAATAATCCATTTTACAACGAATAAGAATGCTAGATTCTTAACCCTGCTAGTGGTAACAATTCCCCTAGAACAGACCCTTTAAGAAGTAGAAGCAGTAGCAGTATGCCAATAAACATTTAGAATCTGGGAGCTGAAAGAGGAAGAAATATTGAATTCTCAATTAACGCAGAAGCTGAAGAGTATTCTAGCGGGAATAGTATCAACGGTGAAGATCATCCAATAAAGTTACGAAATAGCAACGAAAACGATCATAATAATAACAAAAACGAAGACTACGACAGCAACGGTTCTGCTAAGGAGAAGCTCAAGGAAATGATGCAAGATAAATGGATTCCTCGATTGCAGAATTGTATTTGGTTAAGAGGATTCTTCGAGTGCCTGAACATGGAATTTATCACCGGATTCAAGGGATGCAAGTTTTTCTTTTGCTTTTACATCTTGAACTACTTATTATTAGCAACTGCAATTGCTAGCGACAGCAGTAGCTCAGTCATGCAGTATGGAATGCTTTGCATTTTTTAGATTTTTAGCATAATTACAAGTCTTTTCAGGCCATATTTAGACATCCTAGAATCCATCAAAAATATCATAGACAACGTTGCATTCTTCATAGTGATCGTCTTGCAGTTTCTAATGACAGCGTATTTCTCACCAATCTATGAAGGCTATGCAATATCTGAGGATCTAAACGACGAGTTGAATATTTTCACGTATATCTCTGTTATCATCTTGCTTTTATGCATAATCTCCTTCCCTGCAATTACTGGAGTTTAGATTTACAGAAGAAGAAAAGAAATAAGCGCTAAGGCATCTGGAACTGAAGGAAATGAAAGGAAGGTAGAAAATCAACGAGACGAAGGGAAAGAGTTGAAGAGGAGACAAGAGAAGTAGAATTAACAAGATACTACTATGGATATGCTGGATAGCATCCATAATAACATTTACTCGAAAATAAAGAATCAAATAAACTCTTCTCAGCAGTATCAACAAGCCTTATACAATAGCATTAGGACACACAAAAATAGCTAAAACCATCTCAATAATAACAATAATTCTTCTGAAGTAATGAACAAAATATCCTCCAATAAAAGCATTTCCAACAATCAGTTAAATGGTCACCCCTCCCCGATTCAAAACAGCAATGATTTCAGATAAAGAAGTGCTGGCACAGTCTCGGGGACTAACAAATTAGAAGGAATTACTGAAGAGAATCAATAAGATGAAGAACTCAGCAGATTTGAAAGCATCAAGAGAATCAACTCCCAGAAATCCAAAAACGCTAAGGATAGTTCTAAACAAGAAAACAAACCTTGGGAGATCGAAATGGTGCCTGCATGTAATATGCTGACTAGTGAAATTTCATAAAAGGACCAACTTGATCTGAGTAATAATAGATCCCCTATTGATTTTAAATTACAGAAAGATGGAATATTACCTCAGAATCTTAACCTTTCACTGAATGTCAACAACAGAGTTAACTAACAAGAAATCGAAATAGGTAGCAACCACTTACCACCACCTCTTGAGATAAATCCAAATGAAGGTTCTATTTTGAATTCTAAAGCGAACAACAGCAAGGACAACCATACTTAGGAGTTATCATTATTGTCATAGTTCTCTAGCCCAAACGGAGAATCAATTTAAGTTTAGAAAGACTAACAACCAATCCATAAATAGAATATCCTCGATTCACCTGAAAAGCACTTAATTTTTATACCACCTCTCCATCTCAATAACATTCCAACAATAAGCTTAGTGCCATCAGCAGGCAAGATAGACAGTAAATAAGAAACTGCCAGGTATTCTGTTTTTAAAGAATCAAACATTCTAGATGAGTAGCTTGCAGATAAGCTGGATCTTAGTCTTGTTCAATAAAGAAAAATTTCCTAGATTCTTTCATCAAATTAAGGGAAGTCAGGCGAAAAAGAAGAAAAGCCATGATCATGCAGATTTAGGGTCAATTTTTTCAAAACCACATGAAAACTCTAATAAAATGTCATTTTTAAAAATATTATTTTTTTATTTATTGAGTACATCAATTAACTCATAAGCTTTCAAAGCATCCACTAGATTTGATTTTTTTTCATAAAGAAATGTTTGAGAGAGATTCAGCTATTCCAATATTGAATTGATGAATTTAATCATTCTTTGAAGATAAACAAATATATCGTTTTCGTTGTAGAATAAGTGAAGGGTGCACATGAATAAAAAAGTACATAACAAAGCTTAACGAAAAAGGAAAATGAGACGGAGCATGCAAGAGTGTCTAATTTAGATCATTTCCTTAACTTCGCAATTTATTTCTCTTTTTTTCTTCCTTTTTGTAATTAGTTTATTCTTGACTTTTTATATTATTTTTTCCTTCTATTTGTCTCTAGTGCATGATCGCATCAAATATTATATTTATCGTATCCTTTAGCATAGCGCTGCAGGATGATGACTTGATAGTTATTCACATTCTTGTTTGAACTGTTGTACATGTAACCGTATCGTTGTCTGAAAGGAGCCCTAAAAATAAAAATAATTGTTTGGTATTCATTCTAAAGATATTTGTCAGCATTTTAGAAAATTCATAATAGTGAGCTTTAATGAATCTTCTTTCTTTCTTACCATAGATCAGTCTAGTGGAATCGGGTAGTGATTCTTTTAATGTAGTCCTCTCCTTTGTTGCTGAATAGCTCATTCACGATCATGTTGTTTCTGTCACGGACTGCTATTTGTCTAAAGAAATGATTCAAATATGATTAATTTCAGGCTAACCAATGCGAAGGTTATGTATTCATTAGGTTTTTTAAACGAACGAAAAATAGTTTTTTTTTGTAGGAGGGTTTGCTATCATTTGTTTGCAAAAGTTTGATTTATTTGAATATTTATGTATCAGTTTATGTACCTGACATCGTTCATTGATTGCATGAAAGGAGCAGCCTTTCTCTGCAATGATCTTAGTTCTTTATCACGACGCCTAGTTTTTAATAATAGTTATATTTGAGTTTCACATTTGTATCATTTTCAATCCAGGGAATGCGGTAGGATCAAAAATAATGTTATTTTTTTGTCATAGCATATTTTACTTCATGAATTTTTTGATCTCGATCAGTTTTCCGATGCCCCACATTTGCAACAGCAAACCAGCTGATAATAAAAGTTTAGCTTTTCTTCCTGGCACTCTTCTTCTGTCTAAGAAAAGCTTAGAGCGTTTCTCTTCGGTGTCTTTGATTGCCTTGTGGAATGGTGAATTTGCCATGTCAGCTCGACGCAGAACTTAACCTGCAATGAGATCGGGTCTTAAGAAAAACTACATGTCCTACAAATTTCTCTCTGAGATTCTTCTTTATTAATCAAGTTTAATATTTTTATATGATGCACTTGGAAATGATCTTATGCTCTCTCTCTCTTTCTCGCTTCCTTGAGATTTTATTGTTTTTTCTCTCTCCCAAAAAACACAATTTAGAATCTGTTTTTCTTTTGATTTTTTGTAATCGCATCACAGACAAATTGAAAAACTATTCTGTATTTGGAATTCTTCAGATTCAGAAGAAAAGAAAATTATTATTTTGCTCCAGAAGTGGATGAACACACATTATCTCATAATTTTCTTCTCTTTTTCCTCTAAAAACAGGAACGGAATTTGATTTTAAAAGTATTTTAATATTTTAAATACAAAATGATCTCAATTTAAAAGATATCCTTCCAGAAATGAGTCAAGCTGAGTAAAATTATTGAAAAGTAATATCTATCAAATATATAACTGATAAACAACATTGTATTTATAACATTTCAATATCCTGCTAAACTCACATATAGTAATTATGCCTATTTAAAACTCTTTCTCAAATACTTTTCTTTTTTTATTCTTCTTTGACTTTATCTAAAATATTTTAGATTTAATCAATTATGAATAGTGTTTCAAAATATTCTTGTATCATCTCTTCATCGGAGGGATGAATTTCTTTGGTACTTTTTCTTTCATGCTATTAGCTTCTTAGTAAAAGCAATTCTTGGCGATTATTATTCTACTAATCAATAAATACCTCAAGTTCTTAGATGAAGGTGCCTAACTCTTTTTTCCCCATCGTTTTTAACTAATATTCTTTGTCTTTGAATTCTTTTGCTATTTCAAAGTCTAAGATCTTTTTATTAATTCCTTCTTACAAGCTAAGTAGATCGTTTACTTCATTTTCCAAGAGATTATTGTTAGATTTATTCATTTCGAGGGTATTTGTTACCCTTTTCAATTTCAATCGAAGTTAAGGGAGCATGCTTTCATAATAGTCATAAAAAAGAATGCGATTTTCATCGATTTCCTGAGATTCTTCTTAGGTTTATTAATCTTAGCAAGAAGCATCTGCAAGAAGCAGGATCAGAGAAACTCCGAGAATAGTTATTGTTTGAGGAATCATTTTTTTTAGTTTATTTGATATTTTTGGATTATTTATTAGTTTTTTCAAAAAGCATTTTAGGTTTTAGTAGTTTAAATAGAGTCAACGAGGTAGAGCCATCTCAGATTAGGCGCAGTAGAACCAAGGGATAAAATAGATAACAATTAACGTTAGTAATAGCAGGCAATTGATAGATATCACAAGAAGTAATATGATTTATTTTCATCTATCCTCTCATGCTTGTTTATCTTAATTCAAAAGTGTTTCCAAATTTTGGGGAAATCAACAGCTCGGAATAACTAATCTCTTAATTGAATGCTGAATTCTAATAACCTTTAGCCACTAATGTGTCTTCAGTCATATTAATATTCTCCTCAAAAAATCTTGTTGAGTGTGCATTCAACTGATCCTTGGCATATCATATTCCCCTTATTGTCAATATTTTCATAGCTTTGGGTGTCTTTAAATTCAAACGATAAGTCAAAGCAGCAGTTTAGGGAATTTTGAAGTACTTAAAGGAAGTTGATTGATGTGTTTGATTATTGAATAGTTACTTCAAAAAATAGAACTAACCAAATCCACTTGCGTTTGCTTCCCTTTTAGAAAATAAGAAAGGCTCTACTGTATATTGTTCATTCGTAAAAATAATGCATGTGGAGATTCTGTCTGTAGATACCCTAATGGTAGCTGATATTACTGGGGTAATTACTTTTTATGGAACACTTTATGGTATTTTGAAAAAATAAAAGAAGATATTGATTTTGACTTGAAAAAGAAATATGTGAGTTGGACAGCCTTTATCTAATATTAAAGTTAAAATTATTTTACTTATAAATGCCTAAATGGGATTGGATTTAGCAAATATCGACAAAAATATCCCTTTTGCTTTGATATTACATTTGTCAGGTAGAAAAGAAAATTTGCTCTTAAGTTTTGTTTTATTCAATAAGAAATCCCCAAAGCAAATAGGTTAATGTTTTATATCAGAGTACTATTTATTAAATGATTCCCTTGGGTATTGTTTCGATTTATTTGATTTGGATCCTTTTATTTTGTAAGATCGAAGATAATCAAGTAGAAGAGGCAAATTATTTTTTGCAAAGAGTCAAAAGGATCATATGATCAAGTTCTTCATTTCTTTTGAGTAAATATCTCATTGATGATAGAAATCAAGCCTTAAAACAACCAAAAGAGAAGAAGATTAGAATAATAAATTGTTTTTAAATAAATCCAAAAAACTATCATAAAAAACATGATTTTTAGACAGATAATTCAAAAACCGATTTCCGAATAATTTTCACCAGAAAATGTTTTTCTCAAACCACCAAATATGTTTGATACAGAGCTTTCGTGTCTCTTTCCAAAGCATGATCGCGATTAACCATAGCGCTGCTAGCATTAAAGAAGGTAGAAAGGAATATTATGAATATTGAAATGTGACTTTATTTATGTTTTAATCCTGTAAAGCAGTAATTTGAATTTAAACAATGAACATAATTCATTGAAAATAATTTATATAATTTAACATTTGTAGCCCCTCAGCTCCACATTATCGCAACTTCTAAGAGACTTACCACCACTAATGATTCTAAAAAATAATACATGCCAGATTCTAGTAAAATAAAATAAATCAATCAAATGATAAAATTGCAAAGGAATTGATGATGTGTTGTTTAGACATGCCACCTTTTATGTATCCTTATGATTTGTGTCTTGATTTTTCCAAAGAAGAGAAATTTTATCTTTTCAGTGCAAGAAATAATATTATTTTCATCCCGAATAAGAATTTCTTTTTAATCACATCAGGACAGCAAACACAATTTGCAAGGTTATTCTTTGGTTTTATTCAACAAGTTTTCTCTTCTTATTTAAAAAAAAAACACCTCAATTTATTTTATGGAACAATCAAAGAAGGATTTAATGTTCTCATTGAAATAACAAACTATGCTTGAATGCTATTAGAAAAAGATTGAAGGTTAGAATGAAGTCACAAGCGTCAGAGGATACAAAGAAAATCAGGTTAAATTGTCGTATTTACTGAAATTCAAAAGCAACTCAAAGCAATCAACAAATAAACAGAAGAAACGAAAAATCAAAAAAAGAAAGAAAAAAAGATAAACCTTTGTTTTCACATTTTTACAGCTGTGAATTTGACAAAAATGGCAGGATTGGTAAACCATTAGATTATCTTGAAATCCAAACCAGGAAAGGATTTCCCTGATAAAGTTGACATCTTCGAGGTGAGAAAAATCGTTGTCCCAGAACTTAAAGAAGACGAGTTTTTACTACGAGTCGATTTCTTGTCTGTTGATCCAATCTAAAGAGTCTGGATGACTGGTGCACCGACATATCTTCCAACTTTAAAGCCAGGGGATGTAATCCACAGCTATGGATCAGGTGAAGTCATTGCATCGAAGAATAAGAAATGGAGAATCGGTGATAAATGTGTTAGCAATACTGGAGCCTAAGAGTACTGCGTATTCGATACTTCAAGAAGAGTTTTCGCGTTTAAAATCCCGCATAAGACGACCTAAAAAGACTTAGCTTTCTTTTTGCCACTTCTGAATAACTGGTTTGTAGCATATCAAGGCATTGTAGTTGACGGCTAAACGAAAAAAGGTGATACAGTGCTTGTATCCAGCGCTGCTGGTGCCACTGGCATTGTTTGTGTGCAACTTGCCAAGCATTTAGGTATTTTAGAACAAATTTCGAGAGGTTTTATTCATAATTTATTTTCTAATCTGGAAATAGGTGCTCGTGCGGTTGCGATTGCAGGCAGTGACGATAAATGCAAGTACTTAAAAGAGCAATTAGGTGCAGATGAGACAATCAATTATAAAGATACTTCCAATGGAACTTTCTCACAGTAATTGCGCAAGACATGCCCGAAAGGAGTCGATGTCTACTTCGATAATGTAGGTGACGAAATGCTCGATAATGTGATAAAAGCTATGAATTATCATGGGAGAATCTCTCTTTGTGGAGCTACTAGCAACTATTAAGATCACAAGAACAGAAAGGGCATCACTAACTATGCTGCTGTGACGATCAAGAGACTCAAAATTAAAGGAGTCCTAGCGACAGAAATTGCACCGATTGCAAATTAAGTTGTACCTTTCTTCCTTGATAAAGTTCATTCTGGAGAAATGAAGTCTATTGAGCATTACTTCGAAGGGATTGGATCTGTTCCATAAGCTATGCAATTTTGCTTCAAGGGCAGCAATATTGGAAAAGTTCTGATTAAGTTGAATCACTCATCTGCTAGTCAAGTTCAAGGAGCACCTAGACTTTGAGAGTTCATCAAAGTGAAAACATGCTATTTTTTGTTGAGTGTGTTGTATTTGTTAGTGTACGGTACATGTATCATTTAAAATATTCATGTTTGAATGAAATATATCTTTCAATAAAAAGAACAAAAGTGTAAAAAAAGAACTAATTTCAAATTAAAACAAAATGATAATATCATAATGGCTTTTGAGTATTTTTGAGTGTGGTGGTATCAAAAAGATAGATAAGCTAAAAAGATTGAGCATTAAATAAACAGAGGGGAGATTCTGCTCTCCAATTTGTCTTTAGCTTTCTGCGAGTTTATTACAAAACAAATTCAACGCAAACAAAAAGAAACATAAACAAAGAGAAAGAGAGAGAGATAAGATAAACTTCTAAATTACAGAAATGGCTCAAAATATGCTCAACATTCCTTCATACATTGAAGATCCCAGTTATAGATACAAGATGCCTAGAATGATCCTTAAGATCGAAGGTAAAGGAAACGGTATCAAGACAAACGTCGTCAACATGCAAGATGTCTCCAAGGCTCTCAGAGTCCCTACTGAATGTAAAAAATAGATTTTGAGGAAGCATAAATGATAATTATAAAGAGATATGGGCTTAAGTTAGAGGATATGCTAGATTAGTTAAAAGAGAAAGATTCTGAACGAGTTTCAAGAAATTGGTTAATAGTTGAAAATCGAAAAACAGTCGAAATTATTAGGGGGTGGTGATAACTATTCACTAAAATATATTTGAAAATCTTTAAAACATGGCTAAAACGAAACTAGTTTTGGAATAATTTCCGTTACTAAAGGTAGTTTTTAATACTTTCCAGGAGAAAATGTCCTGATGAGAAATAGTTTGTTGAACCCTGGAAATTGATAGAAAAGCAATACTTCTTTTCGAGATATTTCTTGCTCATTTAAATTATCTAAAAATAGGAGATAATAATCAAATTTAGCCCATTAAACTCTTTGCAATTTATTTAATTAATCTTGTTTTGTTTTCTTGTCTAGACCCTTTGAAGTTCATGGGGTTTGAATATGGATCTTAAATCATCTACAAAGAAAAAGGCAACGATATTACGACTATCATCAATGGTGCTTTTAAGGATGAACCACTTTAAAAAGCACTTGATAAATTCATAGAAAAGTATGTGCTATGTCCCAAATGCAAATACCCTGAATTTGTGCTCAGAGTCAAGCAAGGATTAGTATGTGGAAAATGTGATTCATGTGGAGAAAGAGCGAAATGCGACAATGCGCATAAGTTCGCTTCTTATATTGTCAAGAATCCTCCCAAGGCTAAAGGTATCAATAAGCCAGAAGAAGATGAAAAAAATGATAAGAAAATTGCAGGAGCACCTGCTAAAGAGGTAGCTAAAGCAGCAACAACTGTCCTTGCAAAAGAAGAGAAAATTGTCTAGAATATTAAGAAATTGGAACTTGAAGATGTTGCTATTGGCGGTGAAGAGATAATTAAGAAAATCGCAATTCTCAGGGAAAGCATCCAGATCTAGAAGAAAGAAGATGGCACATTCACTGATCCTGACATTGCACTTACAAATACTGTCAAAGAAATGAAAGACTTCAATTTCGCGAAGGGACTAGAAAGCTAATTAGCTCATGTGCTTTTCTAAGCTTTATTTACAGTAAATATCGCTCATGAGATCAACAACAACGCAGAAATTCTCTCAGTAAAAAATCAATTGTTTGAAAGACAAAATCAGTTATTTTCTGTGAAAAATTGATTAGAATTTTGAACTTAAAATTCTTATTTGATCTTCAGAAAACCATCATAAAACTGAAGATTCCAAGACCAGAACTTGAAATCATCATGAATCTGGAGTATCTTCTCTTCAAGACCTTCGCTGATACCGATTTCACAAAATTTGTCCCAACTATCTTGAAGTACTTCTACGATGCTAATCTTCTCACTGAAGAGATCCTTATTCAATGGGGACAAGGGAAATTAGATGTTGCTGACCATATCCTATATGATGAATAACTCATGAAGAAATTCATTGAAGCTGCTGCTCCTCTTATCACTTGGTTATCGTAAATTAAAAATATTTTATTTGGTTTTTGTTATTAAATCTATGATTTTGATAATAGAAATGCTGAAGATGAGGATGAAGAAGAAGAGGAAGAAGAAGAAACCGTAGAATCTAAGAATGCAGAGGAGCCACACGCAGAGCAAAAAGAAACCTCAGTTTGAGATGAAAGATATTCATTTTTATCTTATCCTCAAGAATTGAAGTGAAATGTGTTTCTGTTTGTTTTTTACATGCAAACATATCATCCTATTAGTTTTTATTATTTTGATGACTTTAATGTGCCATTGAGATCCCAAAATAATTTCAAAAATAATCTTTCTCACATTTTTCTTATGAAGTACATACATCTGGTTCATTTTGAAACACATGGAGTACCAAAGTTGTAAACCTCAACAAAAAAAAATTAATCTTTTAGCAATTTATTATCAAAGTTTTTTTGCTTAAATATTCTCGATTAAATCTGACTTTTTTGAAAAATAATATTATTTCGTTCAGAAATTTAAATAGCACAAAGCGGCACACACAAATACAAATGCTGGCTCTAAAAAGAACTTAAATTGAAGCATTTTTTCTGAGTGCAGATATGATCTTTTCAAACAAAATCAAAAAGAGAACTTTCTCTTTCTCTCTTCAAGGATGGTTTCCTTGACACCATCTCCAGAAGGAAGTTCGATCCAGGACTTCTTGCCTTGTCCGATGACGATGATGTTTCCGAGTCTGGTGGCGAAAGTGTGGCCCTTGGTGTCCTTGATGTGGACGATATCGAAAGAACCGGGGTGTTTCTCGATGTGTTGGATGATTCCGACTCTGCCAATGTTGTTTCCGTTTTGGATGAAGCAAATGTTGCCAGATTCGAGATGAGTGAATCCCTAGATCTTTCCGGTAGCAATATCGTACTTGAGGGTATCGCCAATCTTGATTTCAGGGTTAGGGAATCTGATGGTTCTTGCATCGTGAGTGACAATGTAAGGGATCTAGTTGGTACCAATGGCCTTGTTGGTCACCTTCAAGAGCTTGATCTAATTGATTTTAAAAAGAAATATTGTTAATAATGTGTTTTTTAATGCTATTTTTTGGTGAGTAATTCACAAAATCGTGATTAATATTTTTTGCAATTTTAGTATCTTTCATCGTTAAAACATTCCTTTAGATTAAAATGAGTCTTTCCTATGCTCATTGAATTATGCAATATTACCTTAGCGTCTTCCTTGCTGAGTGACTTGAGGACGAATCTTCCCTTGGTGTCGTAGAGGACTCTGAAGGTTTCATCAGTCTTTTCGATTCTGACGACGTCCATGAGACCAGTTGGGAAACCTCTGTCTCTTCTGACCTTGCCGTCAACGAGAACGTTCTATTCCTTGTCGTTGAGGATAAGGGTAACATCTCTGCCGTTAATAGCGTAGTTGAGTCTCTCCCTGTTCACAAAAAAATCCAAGTTTATTGAATAAATAATCTCTTAGCAAGCAAATCATCACAAAATATCTTCCAAAGCACTATCAAATCGTTTTTTAATTTTTTCCTATTTCCTCTTGCCAACAAGCTCAATTAACTCTTTTATTCTTATTTTCTTCTTTGCTTTGTGCTTTCTACTAATTGTGTTCCAATCTTCAACTTGCCCAACATAGAATAATCTAAATTATGTATATTTTTATTTTTTCCTACTTGAGAAGGACGGAGAGGGGAAGACTCTCTCTGAGCTTGTGAGGTCCTTGAGAGGGTCTAGTAGCCTATTTTAAAAAATATAAAGGATTGTTGCTATAAATATCTAGACGCAGATGTGTGTGATCTATTTTGCTAATGAAAATTATGTGCATACCCAGGTACCGCCAAGTTTGTTGAGCATCCAAGACTTAGGAGCGTTGATTCTCTTCAAATGTTTCTTAGGTCCACGAGTCTTTTTTGAAAATGCAAAATGAAAAATTTTTGAAGGAAGTCTGTTCAGTCTTTTGCATTCATTGCTTTGTCTAAAATCCTTACCATTTTTGCTTTTTGCTTTTATTTGTCTTCTATTTTGATACCTTTGCTTCTTAATTTATCTTTTATCCCCCGAGTCGCAGTCTCTCTTTTCCCTTCTTCATTTCATCCATAATTTCATACATCCTTATCCTTCTCTCTAATTTTAAACTCTTTTTGGGTTTGTGTGTTTCTTTATTTGTTTTATTAATGTGCTCTTTAATCTTTTCCTCTGCCATTTTATTATTAATTTTTAAGAAAATATTCGAAGGTTCGCTTGACTACCAATTACTTGGATAACTTTAACAGATAATTAAACAATAAGAAAACAAGAATTACTCAAAAACAATCCAAGAATAATGATGAAAAACAACATACAATTTCTAACATTTATTAATTCAATAAAAGAGGACTTATTTTTAAGGAAAACGAGAAAATTCATTTTTTTAAGGTGGGACATATCGATGTCTTTCATATCTTGGTAACTGACTAGTGGAGATATTTATTGATGTTCTTTTGTATTGATTAAACTGACCATAGTTATCTTGAGAAATAGTAGATGGATACTAAGGGGAAAATCTTCTCCTTTGAAATGTCAAAAGAACACAATAATAATAAAAATGATTAATAATTAAAATGCTGTTTATTATTTCAATTTCAAACAAATTAATTCATTTTTGTAAGTTACTCTGGAAGCTACTCTGATCCTCTAGACATTGGCTGGCGAGTGAATCCATCTCTACTTGGGAAATAATATCAAAAAAGCAATTATTATTAATATTTTTGCCAAAAACTTACTCCAGTTTCAATTTCTTTTTGAATAATAATGCTATTAAGTGCAATTAATATATTATTTTATATTACCTAGCGCTTTAAAGATTTGGGAGTTGACTCTCGCTAAGAAACTTTTAATATTGTTTTGGGCTTGCTGGGTGACTTGGCTTGGGACTTTATGTTAAAAGATTATGACTGTAAGGCGCACGATAATCTTGCGGGATAGGTCTATTCCTGATTTCAAAGTATCAAAAGGATAAGAGAATAAGGAAGGAAAGGGAATAAGGAAGAAAACAGAATAATTTGGGGGGTAATCTAAGATTTCCAAGATAAATCAATCCAAATAATTTCTTTCGAAAATAATCAGAAAAATCTATGAATTTAGATTTAGTAATATTTTGTACGATTGAGGTGCTAAATGTGAACTGACCTGAGATCCGTTTCGCCCTACAAAACAAGGATTAAGGAAAAATATAATTCACAGCTTGTTTTACTGATATTGGAATAATTATTTGGAGCAACAAAGTTGTTGTTGTAGCTAATAAGAGGGGTATTGCTATTCTTGAAGACATTAACCTTCTAATCATTGCTATTTCCTGTAGCTTTACTCTGGTTTAGGATGTTTGATTTCACATTATTTCCTCCAGACAATGGGATTTTTCCACTGAAAAAAGAAAATAAAAGAATTGTTTACTTTAATAACTGATAAATATTCTCAACAGATTAATGGTTTTTACTTAGCCGAGTTGAAAAAATTCTAGCTTAGCTGATTCACTTGCTGCTTGAGACTGACCTACGATTCCAAACCATGCGAAGAGATTAACATTTAAAAACAAAACTACTTCTTAACAATAATAATTACTATTTCACTGCGGAGTTGCTAGACTTCCGCTTGAGATTATCTTCCAGCATAGAGTGCTGATTAACTGGCCCTAAGAAACATTACAAGTATCTTATTATTATGAGATAATCTAAACAAAATATCCTCTCCATTTGTTTAGGAGAACAATCAATCTTTTTTACCCTTATTTAATTCTCGCTAGCTACTCTCTGCGCTCAATGTACCTTGATCTGGCACCTTTGATAATAAGGAAATACATTTTAAATAGTAAATCACTCTTCGCTCATGCCTTATTCACTAAATCATCACCACCATCTTTGCATACCTTGAATATCTACAGTCTTCAAGGTGAAGTCATGAGAAGGGGTGACTGGATACATACCCGAAATACTTATAACTTAAGCTTGTTTGTTCTTCTATTTTTTGCAAGAATTAATTGAATTAATCAATATTTTCAAGCTGGACAGAACTTGGATATGCGCTGGAAGTAGTTTATTTGTTAGTTTCTCTCTTTCTCCCATAGCCTCATGTTTTTGTCTCCACTTATTATATAGTGCTCACAGTTATAAATATCATGAGCTTCTCTCTCTCTCTCTCTCTCTCTCTCTCTCTCTCTCTTTGAAAAACCACATTATTGGACAAAAGTGCTTAATAAAACTAACTTTCTCTATTTATTAATCTTCTTTACCAATTCAGCTTAAGTTCTTATTTTATCATAACTAACCGTTCATTTGAATGAACTGTTATTTTTCTATTTCATTGATGGAATGTTTTTCATTCGAAAGAAAAAAATTATTTTTTCTTTTTTGTCCTATCTTTCAGTCATTTTAGCCGAAGATCAACACTTTTAATTTCAGAAAGGATATTTAAATCGAGATTCAGCATTCCAAGACAGCAGAAAACTAAACATATTAATCAATAAAGTTCAAGAGAAGAAGGAAGAAAAGGAAATAACATTTTGCACATTCTTAAAACCATTCAAACATGGAGAAACAATAACAACAACAGCTGACACAGGAGCTATTTTACCCTGAACTTCTTGGACTTAACATTGTCCCCGTGAATAAATTTGCAGAAAGTGAAAAAGTAATCCTGAGAAACAGCAAAGAATTAGCAATGAAAATTAATGCAATGAGGCACAGGTAAAACTAACTTGGGATCGATATTGTGACAGATTTCGATTAGACAATTAGCGCCTTCTATAACGATGAATCCAAACCAGTTTCTGCTTCTTTTGCGATCTTCCGAGGGTCTAAAGCAGTACCTGAAAGTTTCATCCTTAAAGCAAATGAGATGTTTAACTATTACTAAAAATTCGAATGTTCTGAGGATCACAGTTTAGAAGAAAAAAAGGAAAAAATGACTGCTTGGTTAAGAGAATCTATGAAACTCATCTCAGAGAGCAATATCAACAGCGAACTGCTCACAACAATCCTCAACGACAACATCCTAGCATTTCGACATGGTTTTGATACTTTTTTTAGATACGCTTACTAAAATAATCTTAATTTTCTCGTTGTTTCCGGGGGCATTTCAGACGTAATCTACTATCTTCTGAGCTAGCTTGAACATATCCACAATTACGCAGCGTTTAATCTTCTTTCTAATAAGATCCTTTTTGATAAGGAAGGCAATGCAATCGGAGCTGGAGAGTTAGAAATCCATGCTCATAATAAAGAATCAATAATCAACAGAGAAACATATCCGTTGCTGAATTTGGATTGTATTCTATTAGGGGATATGCCGCATGATAGTCTTATGACAGAGAATGCGGAATATCAGAATCAAATCAAAATAGGGTTCGCCAAGAATGAAAAAGACATCGCTGAGTTCCTTAAGAGTTTTGATATTGTCTTGTTGAATTAAGGTAGCTTTGTAGTTCCAGAATATCTCCTTAGAATGATTCTACGTCCAGATGATATTCTCCCTGCTGAGTTAGAAGAAAAAATGAACACCATCAGTAATGAACTTATCAATATCTTTAAAGAATCTAAATAAGATCATACTATGGGCAATCAAAGCGAAGGTATTTAGTGCTCATCAAGTTGAACTAAAGTGAAAAACAAATCAGCCACTTTGTTTATTTCTTCTTCCTTTCAATTTACGCATGCTTACGATTTCAATTTAAATGTTTATTTCTTTTAGTTGCAGATACAAAATTAAAAAAGAATTACATATGATTGCTACTATTGGCTTATGTAGCATTCTCTCTCTCACAAAATCACAAAAGAATCTTAATTTCAAATAATAAATTCCAAAATAATTCTTTTGATTCTCTTCTTTGTGGCAGAAAACAAAATTCATTTAAAGATAAAGTAGATTTATCTGTTTGGTGATTTCGAGTAGAATTTTAACATCATGAGCAAAGAAGAAGAGAGTAAAACTTTAGTGTAAGAAGAATGTAGAATGGTCGGAATTGTAGTGGCTAATAAAATTAGCTCGATCAGCTAGCACGTAGGTGAATTATGGGAATATCCCCCGAAAAATACTCTTTGAAAAAATCTAATTAAAAACAAAAGAGCAGCAGATTTCAGTAAATTAATCCAAAAAAAAGTAGATCCATCAAATGGCAGCTTCAATTGCAGCATCAAAAGCATTTTATCCTAGATTGAATGGACTCAATGTCGTCCCAGTTGTTGGGTTTTTTAAAGGTGAAAAGGTCGTTATGCGGAACAGCAATGAACTCCTTGCAAAGCTCGTCGATATGAAAAGGAGAAAGCGACAATACGGTGTAGATATTGTCAGCGATTTCGATCAAACAATCAGCGCCTTCCACGATGACCATCATCGAGCAGTAAGTGCTTGTTTTGGGATCTTCCGAGATTCTTCTTCTGTCCCATAGTGCATCACTTAGAAATCAAAGGAACTATATTAATATTATTATAAATACGAGATATCAACTGAATACAGTTATGAGATTAAAAAACAAAAGATGCGAGAATGGCTGAACGAATCGATGCAATTGATCTTTGACAGCAACGTTGACAGTGAATTACTCGGGAGCATGATCAATGAGAATGTCTTTGCGTTTCGGCATGGTTTCGATTCTTTTTTTAAATATGCGTTTTAGAATAATCTGAATTTCCTAGTGATCTCAGCAGGAATTTAGGATATAATCTATTATCTTCTGAATTAAATTGCCTAGGTCAAACAATACCAGTAACAGCAATTGATTTCAAATAAGATAATCTTCGATGATGCTGGATAAGCAATAGGCTCTAGTGATCAAATCGTTCATTCCCTGAACAAGGAGAACATTTTAGATCGAAATAGTTTCCCGTAGCTGACTTCAAATTGTTTGCTGTTCGGTGATATGCCGCATGATAGCTTCATGACAAGAAATGCACTCTACACGAATCAAATCAAAATAGGATTTGCAAAGAGCTAAAATGATATTGACGTTTTATTGAAGAAATATGATATTGTATGCCACGACTAAGGTAGTTTTATTGTAGCGGAATATCTTCTAAGAAAGATTCTGCATCCTTACGAACATATCCCAGAGGAGCTGCAATAAAAAATGCTCATTCTTAATAAAGAGCTAGTCTAAACTATTGAAGAGTCTACTGAGATAGATTATTGAAGGAAGTTTTGGCTTGAGAAAACGATGGAAATTATCTAATAAAAGTTATTTTAGTATCGATTTCTCCCCAAAATAAAGATTGATTTTTTCGTTTTTTTATATTTTTTATATTTTACTGCTGTTAATACAATATTATACACTGAAACAAATTAACCTTCTTAAAAGGCTAATAATTATTCAATTTAACTCTCCTATTTGGAAGGGGAAGAGAAATAATCGATAAGATGTCTTAATAAACAGATAAAATTAACTCTGACAAATAATATGTATAATTTGAACAAATACAAAAATCATTTAAAGATTCTTCTTCTTCTTTTTGTTTTTTTTTTTTTTTCTCACATTCTCTCTCTTCTTCTGGGGGCACATCTGATGATGCTGTCTACTCTTAAGATCATCTCTGCAGCTTCGGAAGCAGAAATTAAAGCTTGTTCTTTACATCTTAAGCTTTCCTGTTTATTTTTAATAACAAAAAAAACATGTATTTTTATCATAGGAATGAATTTATTCCAAAAGAAGTAAAGTATTTGAAAAAAACTCTTACAGTGACTCCGAGCTTCTGCATGTCAGCGATTTCTCCATTCATCATATCTAAACCAGCGGAAGTGAATCCTTCAGCAATTTCAACTCTCAGTGCTTGCACAAGATCAGGAGCATCATAACCACCATTGTCAGCGATAATTGTGGGAATTTATCGGAGAGCTC
>Ga0302271_10000371_pt1 | contig 43327 bp, 22 predicted proteins | sample III_Bog_N1_1_FD_198767 | JGI IMG/M metagenome (GOLD analysis project Ga0302271, IMG submission 198767) | Peat permafrost microbial communities from Stordalen Mire near Abisko, Sweden - III_Bog_N1_1 | ecosystem: Environmental > Terrestrial > Soil > Wetlands > Peat | place: Sweden: Abisko...
CTTCCCCTACCCCAACCCCAACCCCAACCCCAACCCCAACCCCAACCCCAACCCCAACCCCAACCCCAACCCCAACCCCAACCCCAACCCCAACCCCAACCCCAACCCCAAACCCCTAAACTCTAAAAAAAATATATTTCGCATAAAAAAATGATTTGTTTTCGGCTTTATCTTCTCAAAAATACTCTTGTTTTCTGCTTATTTTAGATAATTAAATGAGATTATTTCATTAAATCTTTATTTATTTTTAAAGGAAACACCAAAATATGTTGGAAGAAAGAAATCAATTTTAAAGGAGACTCTTGAAGAAAGCAAGTATTAAACTTTTTAGGTTATTGTGAGGTTGAAGACGAATATTAATAATCTGCTAATAATATCATAAAATTTGTAATCCATCGGTGATCAACAGGATAGTTTCAATGAAGAATACCATTTTCACCTGAATTATCAATTAATCTATGTAACTGAGCTTGGCAATAGAAGAAAAGAATGCTTATGGGGAAAAATAATGTCAAAACTACAAAAATAAATTTCTCTTGGAAAAATAAAAAAAATAACATGAATATTTATGCTAAAAATGAACTATGTGATATTGCTCTTTAAAAATAGTAATATTTGAAGCACAAAATGGTTAAATATGAAAGAATCATTCATTTTTTATTCAGGTAGTTGAGGTAGTTTGAAGTAAAATAAAGTAATTAATTATTAGTTTGGGAGGAGAGGAATCAATTTGCAAGTAGAACTAAAAATATTGGTTAAATTCCAATTTCAGCAAAAATGTAAGCTATTAATAAACAAGCTGGGGAATCCTGAAATTAAATGTGGCTATTCAAATTAAACGATTAGCATTGGATATTTTTTTTATTTTTTGATGATTAACAAGCAAAAATTTTAATGATTTCTTTAGCTTATTTTTTGAGAACAAAAAATTAAAGGATTAAAATAGAATAAACAAATATTTTAATGCATACAATCTTTTTTACTTCTATCTCTCCCTATTGTACTCCATTCAGCTCATCGAAATAAATGTTGCAATGCCATATATCACAAAGAGAATTCCTCCAGCTAATGTGAGAGTTCTCTCTGATATTTTTTCTGCTAGCATTCTTCCTCCTGTGACTGCGAGATAAGTGCAGACTGCATGTCCAAGAGCTGAACCAAGGAAAACCTTTAAAAAACTAAACGATGCACTCATAGCAATTGTAGATAGCTACGATCTATCTCCCCATTCTCCTAAAAAATTCTACGCAAAAGTTTATCCTGCAACCATGAGATAGGATACGTTGTTTTTGGAGTTTTTTTAGTTTTAAATTGCTTGCTTTTTCACCAGACTCTCCTGCAATTCAGCAGTTTCTTTGTCTGCTCCATTTTAAACATTTTCTTGTACTTGATTGTCTTCATCATCTGGAGTCTTATTATGATTACCAAATTTTTCCTCAAGAGCTTTGAGATCGTTTTCAATTTCATCGTCTTCATTTTCGATTTTATTTGTAATACCTTCATAGATAGCTTTGCCACCAAAGACGAAGAACAGTAGAGCTGCAATGAGTTTAATGTAGAAATCAGGGAGAAAATACTCAGAGACATTTCCAATAAAACAAGATATGAATGTCATGAGGAAAAGTGCACCATATCCACCAATGAACACCCAGAGTTTGGAGTATTTTGTAGCTAACACTGCTGAGATAATGAAGGTTTTATCACCTATTTCTGTGACAAGAATGGATATAAATGAACCTACAAATGCACCATGTTCTCGAAGGAGTTCAAGATCATCTTCGTCGTCGTCTTCATCGTGATGATCATCATCTACTTCAGCTACTTCTACTTCACCAGCATCCGTATCGCAAGATACACTAACAAACAGCATTGCTAGTAAAGCTAAACTCAACAATTTTCTATTTTTTAGCATTTTTCTCAAGTAAATTTTCAGTTTTGGTGTCTAATTTTTGTTAAAGTAAAAAGAAATTTTTTTGATTTATTATTTTGAGCAACACAGATGCAGAGTTTTTAATCCATTTCTAAATTTACCTAAGCCTAAGGCTTCAGAAATCATCCACCGTTTAAAGACGCATAAGTTTTTAATCTTAATTTTGGCTGGTCTCAAAGTATCGGGTATCATACAAAAAAAGAACAAAAAGAATTTAAACTCCCAACCAATAACTTACTCAAGGAATCATTCTTTTTTCTTAATTACTCTTATTTTCCTATTGTTTATTCCTAAGAAACATTTAACATAATTCCTTTATGAGATATCCATATTAGAAATCCAAAAGTTTAATTTTTTGGAGGAGTACAACAAAAATTCTTTCTTCTATTTTCAGTAACAAAATTGATTACATCAAAAGAATATTTTCAAAACTTTAAATGTTTCTTTTTTCTACAACTAAACGAGGGAATCCCTCAGAGCGAGATATCACTAACAAAGTGAATAATAAAGCATTGAGATGAATTAAAAAATTGTTGGGGAAAGGGGGAAGAAATATTATGAACTGATCTTTCTAATCTTAAAAAGCCCATGAAAACCCAAGAAATCTACATGAATTTGATAAATTATCAAAGCAGGTACTTCGAAAAATACCGCTAAATACTGCTACTTATATTACTCCCTGTTTGATTGAATTATCAAAATAGTTCATTATCTCTAACTTTCTACGTGTGTCTTTTCTTCTTCAAAAACATATTTTGATTCATTATTTCTTGCTAATTTTTTTCTTCTTCTTTGTCAACAAAAAATGGAAGAACAAGGACAAGTCTAGACTTACCAAGATATCATGGACGCATGTGGTTCCCTTGAAAGCTACTTTAACCCATCAAATTTTAACTAGTAAGCTGAGTTTTTAGAGGAACTCTATGGAAATAATGCCAAGGAGAAACAACAATCGCTTTGGTTCTCAGATACTTACTCGCAACAACATCATACCATGAGCATAACTTCTAAGCCAACGTTGATGCATGTCTTCGATTTCAACGACTTGGAGCCATTCACAGAGCGCAATGAGAAACAAATGAATGTAGGGTAGTTGTACATTTAGAATCTACAAGCTCAGAAAGAATCTGAATTAGCGAAGAACCAGCAAGAGAAAGAAAAAGATAATCAAGAAATGATATGTGAGAGATAAGAAGAGAAGTAGGGGAATTAGCTGAGTAGGGTCTTTTAAAAGACTTTATAATGCAACCATAATATGGAAGCTCTTAGTTTGGACGATACTGATCAACGTAGATCCCTTGGTGAGATTGACAATAATAATATCGAAAACACAACAGATAATAATAGCATTTACATTCGCCGATTAAATGGCATAAATAGTACCAATCACTTGAAATACCAGCAAAATATTGATAATATCACTCCAAATAGTCAGTGCCGTTTTCGTCAAATTACTCCTCCTCCTCTAAACGAATAAGAAACTAATCCAAAAACAAATCAAATCAATCAAAGCAAAACCGAATGGAAAGTACTCGAAGGACAATGGAGAGTCCATCGTGATAACAGAAAAAGGAATTCCATGAGTAGTTTCGCATAGACGATGAAGCAAAGTTCCGAATTGATGAAAGTATAGAGTTTATTCAAGGAAGATTCAATATCAAAAATATCAAAAAACTTAGGATCTCATCACAGTAATATTAGCTAATTAGTTAATAAAATGAGTATTTAGAATTAGCCATATCTCCCGATAAACAAAGGTACTTACATAGAAGAACAAAGAACAACAGAATAATCAAAATCTATCAAAAATAACTATTCTTCATCCCTTGTTAATCGTCCATAATCTTCGTTATGGAATATCAAGAGAACGAATGAAGAAAGAAGCGATGAACTTGCAACGCAGATTCGATTTTAACTCATCGATCACAGCAAAAATAATAAAAATAACTTGAATAACTTTAAGAAAAGTATCACTAATAACAATGAATAAAGCAATAGCAACAGCAACGGGAAGTTAGTTTTTAGTAACTTTCGTTTGGATTTATCGAGGAACTAGTAAAATAACTAAAATACTAATTCTCAGGCTGTTGTTAATAACCTTGTTTTGTTCTAGACTCCGTATTTCAATAATCAACCCAAGGAATCAAATGGGAATACAACCACAACAATTACAACAGCAAGTAGATTTTAAGCTCTTCTTTAACAATAAAAATAATAATAAAATCACCCATCACAACAACCCGATGGAAACTCCAAGATCTTCCTATAACAACTAAAACCACCAAGTACCTCGCTAAGTAGAAAATCTCGTGCATTTGAGAGAATTGTCTTGAGTTACCATGAAAATCATAAATCCGTTCCAACAAAAGAATATTTTCCTTCTTATTCATAATCGTAGAGCGATAGGATTGAATAATTTAAGAATTGTTCGATTAGATAAACAGAGAAATAGATGAATAATGAAACGGCCATAAAGGATACGTAATTGATTGAAATGCCTAATAGAAATATAGGAAGTTTCAAGACCTTATCCTTAGTTAACTAAATGAAATCGTGATATTAACAAATCTGCATATTTGCCTTGATATTTTTTTGTTATTTTTGCAAAATGTTTTTAACAAACTCAAGAAAATGAAGTTTTAAATCATTCATAACAACATTGATTTATACAAGGTATCAGTAGGGATTACGATCATTTTCTTATAAACACTCATAAGATTACTGCAAAATATAATGATCCCAATTCAGGATCTTTTCTAACACCCTACAGAAATACCTTCAAATGCTATTTTAAGTAATCTAACTATTTTCTTTTCTTGTTTCTCTTAATCTCCTCTTTTCTTGTTTTTGTTATTTCATTTAGAAAGCAATGCTTTAAACTCATCAAAGCTGATTTTGCCTGATTTGTCATGATCTATTTCATGAATAAGTCTCTCAATGTCGATTGTCATGTTGAACTCGTCTCTTACGATTTAAATTAGCTTAGCTGTGTCAACATTCCCTGATTTATCAACCATTCCGCCCATAGCAACAAAGGCTTCGAGAGTATCGTCGTTTTCTGATTCCTTATCGAGCATCTTGTAATATGCGATTGCCCTGACGAAGTCTGTGTATTCTATTTTTGGGGATTAATAAAAATAACTTATCACATAATTCATAAGGTTTTAGTTATTTTTATCGCTTGTTTGGTAGCTCTTTCTTTTACCAATGTATCCCTTGTTGGTCTTATCTACTTCACTAATCATCTTGTAGAGCTCCTCTTTTGTTGGTTTCTCTCCAAGTTCTACAAATGAATTTTAAAAAAAGAAACTGTCACAAAAGAATTTCTCGCTGAATCTCAAAAATGTAAACCCCCCTGCCTCCCCCGATTGTATTCCAGAAATCGAAATAAAATAGTTCTTAAGCTTTATTTTACCTTCAAGTACCTTTTGTAGTTCCTCAACTTCCAATGTACCATAACCGAGCTTGTCATAAGCGTCGAATGATTCTTTGCATGCTTTTTTTTCTTCTTCTGTTAAGATTGTCTCTGGGTTTATCTTTTCCATAATTCAGCGAGATAATTAATCTTGAGATTATTTAGTGTGATTTAATGTCTTTACTTTTTGTTTTTTGCTTTGTTTTTTCTTATTACGAATTGCAAATTGAATATGCTTGACTTTGGAAACAAAGAATAACAATAAATTAAAAGTATGACAATAAAAACAAAAAATCACTTTTCAACCACAAAGGATACTAAAAATTAGCTTAAAATCAATCAAGTATATTGATTTATTCCATTTAATTTAGGTTCAATCAACAAAAAGAGAGAAATCACAAGGAATTCTATGATAACTGCTATTTATTGTGTTGTATTCACATATTGTTAATAAAGTTTTCGCTTCAATGTAATTAATTATTCTGGTTATTTTTTAACTTTTTCTCATTTTTAACTACTTAAACATTTTTGGATAATAATAGAATTCAATTATCTTTTTTTGATTGCCTTTGTGTGTGGGTAGAGTTATAACCTCCACTAAGAACAGTTTTTTTATCATTTGAGAAAAAAGGGCTTTACCCTCCCCTTGTCTGTAATGAAACAGACAACAAAAAGATAATCTAGCAGAAGGAAAAAACGAAAAAATACAAACAAATAATATCACAAAATCAGCCAACGATAGTGCAAGGTTTAAAGCTTGTGATTGATATTTAGATACAAGGAGGAATCAATAGAATTGGAAGAAGAAACAGAAGGAAGTCTTACAAAGAAGGTTTAAATAATTTATATGGCAGAAAACGAATTCTTAAAGATGAATGAGCACAAAGATGATGAACCATAACCGTAGTTTGTGAATGCACTGAATTAACCTCTCCCTCCGCAGTTGCTCAATCCAAATTAACCGAAACAGCAAGTTAAATAGCCAACAGCAGCAGCAGAATAAGGAGAAGCGTAGTTAAAGTAATTTCAACCGCAACCTTAACCATAACAGTAGCAAAAGCAATAACAGTAACAATAATAAGTTCAAGCTAATAAATCAGAGTAAGAATCAAAATCTAAAGGAGATTAATAGCAATAATAATAGTTGTAAAATCCTTAAGCAGTTTCAAATAAGCCAGTTGGGGCAACTACAAAAGAAGGAGAAAGTAAAGATAATGGATAGGCGAACTTGCAGAAATAAACAGATTAGAAGAACTAATAATAAGCAAAAGCAGAAGAAAAACCGAAAAATTAAGAAGATGTAGTAAAAAAAGAACCTGAAAAGAATACAAAAGAACCTGAAAAGAGTACAAAAGAACCAGAAAAGAGTACTAAAGAGCCTGAAAAGAACATAAAAGAGACATCATCCAAGAAAAAAGAAGATTAAGATACAATTAGTAAAAAAGAATAAAAAGACAATATTGTCAAACAAGACGAAAAAGAGGAGAATAAAGAAGTTAAAGAGGTTAAAGAAGTTAAAAAAGATACTAAAAAGGAAGATAGTACTAAGAATCACAAGGAAGATAGTACTTAGAATCACAAGGAAGATAGTACTAAGAAGGAAGATAGCACAAAGAATCAGAAGGAAGATATAAGTCTTAAGGATAAAGCGCAAGCACATAAACCAGATGAAAAGTTAGAGCCTAAGAAAGATGGAAAGTAAAAGAAAGTTGAGTAATAAGTGCAAGTATAAAAGAGTGAAGAAGAACTAAGAGCAGCGTACTTTGAATAATTGAAATTAAAGCTCACAGATGGAGAAAGCCAGAAAGTAACAAACAAGAAATTGAAGAAGAAGAAGAAACAAAGATTATGGAACAAAATAAAAAATGATTTTTTTATGTGAGTTTAGGCATCGATAGCTACATGTGATAGCATTGTAGATACAGTTGAGCAAGATATTCTAGCCAACAAGTGTTCAGTTAGTGAAGAGGTAAAGAGGAATGAAGGGAAAAGATGGTTGATGTTGATTGCTGTTTATTTTGATGCTGTTGATTAGTGTAAAGATGCGGATGTACTTGCTGCTAAGATAGCACTGAAAATCTCTGAGGTGTTTGAGATTAATATCAAGGAGACATAGCTTAAAGAAAGAAAGAGAATCAAGCAATTATTGGAAGATAAACTGTAGTTTATTGACTAAGATATCACGATTATTTAGCATGAAATTGATCCAATGGAAAATATAAAAAAAAGTAAGAAATACATTAAAGTTTTAGAATGGGAGTTCCTTTATGGTAATCAATTGGACATTTGTTGATTTTATTTAACAGCTCGTGTGAAAGAGCTTACTGAGGAAGAGAGACAAGTCATGGATGAGCACTAAAAAGAAATTGCTAGAGAGCGCAAAGAATTAGAAAAGAAGAGAGCAAAACGAATCGAAGAAGCAGCTGAAAAGGAAAGATTATTGAAAGAACAAACAGAAGCACAAGAAAAAGAAGAGAAATTGAAAAAAGAAGCTGAAAAAGCAGCAGAATTAAAGAAGAAACTGGAAGAACAGAAGAAATACTAAGAATAAAGGGATGAATAATTTAGAGTAGAAAGGGAGAAACTCAAGAAGATTTTACAGTCTAAGCCATTGTTTGAAAAACTCCGAGAACGAAGTGACGAGGAGGCTAAAGTAAGTCTAGAATAGAAAAAGTAAACATTAGCAGCGATTAGATAGCTTCATTAGCCGTTATCCGTGCAAGAAATCAAAGATCACGCAAAGAAAGTTAAATAATAGTTAAATATAATCTCTGAGAAGCATCAAGCAGTTCTTGCCGAAAATGCGTTTAATTATCAAAAACCATTTGTGAGTGAAGCATACAAGCGAGTAGCGAAAGAAAAGAAAGAATTGTTAGTGAACTTTTAAGAAGAAGCGAAGAAACATCATGAATTCTAGGAGAAAATTAAAATTTTTGAGTCGAAAACACTCAAAAAAACATAAGTTAAAGTCGATCCTATGAAATAATCACAAATCAAAGCAGCGATTGAAGAATAGTAGCATAAACCAGATTTCCATTGGTTTAGGGAGAAGAAAAGACCTAAATTAGATTTGATTGGGATTGGGAAGAAAGATCATGAAGAAGGAGAGGATGCGAAGTAATAACAGGAGAATCGTAGTTAAGATGGAACTGAAAAGACAAATAAGCAGATACTTAAGGGATAACTCTCTGAAAGAACTCATATTCTGTAGGAAAATGACTAATTGTCAAGAAAATTAGGAAAGGATTATTTGAGTATGCTGAGAAAAGGTCGAGAAGGAAATACTAATCATCTACCAAATGCTGGAAAAACAAATGAAACTAATGGCGTTGGTGGGGCGTTGTCAGATGCACCGAGGTAAAGAGAGTCGATTAAAAACAGTAGACTTAATCATAATGCTTCGGAGGAGGCTTTTTCAAGTTAAAACACGAGTTTACCTGGGATTAGAACGAATAAGTCATCTCACTTGCAATCCAGCAAAATTGATTATCTTTCAGAACTTCGAGCGTAGCATGGACTGAGAAGTTCGTCTACACCTGATTGGTAGAGATTCCTGCAGAAGAATTCAAAATTAACTGTAGCGTAAAAAGGATAGTATATTCTGAAGGAATCGGAGAGACTGGAATAGCTAGCTCTGAGGAAGGAAGTGTTACTTCGGAATGGCGTTAAAGGGATTAGTGATAAAGAATCAGCCGAGGATTTAGATAGTTAGGTTTTAGACACTTACATAGAGTCAATCAAAGCGAAGTTTGCGTTCATTGAGCAAGCATAAGAAGAAGCTAATTGAAAGGAGAGAAAAGTTCTTTTTTGTGATTGTCTTAAATTTGTCGGGAATTGAGAAAGAATTGATGTAATTATCAATATAAGATGATTGTTTGTGATAAAGTAACAATGATTCTGCACTTCTCGTTTGTTCCTTGTAGTATTATTTTTTATCAGTAAATTAATTGATTTTCTCCCTGTAATTCTGTAGCATCTTTGAAATTATTGAATTATTATAATATGATCTAATATCTAAGAAAATCATCGAGCTAACTTAATTTCATTATTTTTCAAAGTCAAAAGTGAGTAAATTTTAACTCAAAGAATGAAAATTCTCATTCCAAGAATTACACAGCAAACAAGAGGATATTTGTAAGGCAGTCTGAGGGGAATTTTAGAATGAACTTTTGTGTTGGAACTGATGTTAGTGAGGTTATTAACAAAGTCAAATATTTAAATAATCGAAGAACATGAAAATAATTTAAGAAAAAGATTATTTTATTCTTTTACATTGAACTTTTTCAGTTTTTCAAGCATGATAATTCAGAGAAACTAATAAATCGCATTTAAATATGAAGTTGTAAAATATGAGCCTATGAATGTTATTTTTACTTTATCGAAAGAAAGATCAATTTTGAGAGACAACAGCGCAGATTTTTTTTTGCCCGCTTTTTCATAATTAATTGATGTTTTTTATCCAAAAAATGATTGGTTTCTAGAAGCGAATAGCTAGAATTAATTCAGCAACTTTTATTATTATTATTATTTTGGGTTTATTCGAAACTCTTTTGATAGTTCAATTTCGATATTATCATTGCCATTAAAACGATCGTTTAGATAAAATCATAGAAATTCAGGTAAAAGGGAAGAGGAAAAATTAGAATAACCAAAACAAAAAAATTTAAAAAAGAATTATTTTTTACCATACAATTCATGAGAGGAAATCATATCAATCTCTGACATTGCAAAAGCAGTTTGATTGTAGAGGATAGTGAAACAAAAATCTTTTATTAGCGAAATCACTAGCACCCTGGCTGATGAATTCTCTTTGAAAATAATAATCTTAATTTTTATTTTCCTTAATTTCCTGATGTATTTGCCTGTAACCATCCATTGATTGCCCTCTACGAGTTACTCCTTCACTTTCTTAAGATTATTTTTATTTATTCGATATACACGAGCAGATGCTTAATAATTTGTGGTGAAATAAACAATAAGGTATTTTGTGGGATAGTTTGGAGGGATTAATAATAAAAAAAGGCTTGTGGAATTGGATTTGGTAAAATAGGATATTCTTTCTCAATCCGTTTTCCCTTTTGTAACTTTTTCCCTCTGATGAAGCATCTTCAGCTTCCTCTGAGGAGACACTAAATACTAAATATCCTCTTATTGATACTTCTCACATAAATATAAATCACCCGTGCAATCGATACGCTCTTCTCTTAAACGATCCCTTTCAATGTGATGTTAGGCTAATCCTATGATAATCTCTACTCAATGTATGTCTATGACATATAAGCAGGTTATTAGGTACTGAATAAGCAAAGCATTGTTCAATTCTTGTATCCAATAGATCCTGCCAACAAAGCTGGACTTCTCCTGACAATTACGTTCACTAACGCAGTTTGGATAAGTGATTCAACTTCTGACGTCACTACGATCTGCGGTTTGGGCATTAACAGAACACCCTTCTTGAAATACATGGGTGGATCTTATTAATCATAGAGTTCAATCATCGACAAGAAGAACTATCTCAGCAGAGGGGCGGTGTGTTAATTTCTTCTCAACTTCCAGACAATCAGCGACTATGCGGATAATGTATTTCTAGCTTCATCGCAAAATCAAATTGGCTTTGCTATTTTCAATACAGACAGTTCCAATTCTCTGAATTACATGGTCAAAATCACAGATTTCACCACCGACACTTTTGCTTGCATCAAGTAATTACACGCACAGAAATTATTAAATTATCACAGGGAATTACAATTTTAATTTTTATTTAAAAAACATTTGTTTTATTTTGTTGTTTCCCTTAGTGACTGCTCTGGGAAAGGTTAATGTGACACTTCCACGGGTGATTGCTGGTGCTAAACTGCTTGGGGAGACACTGATTGCAGTGAATCCATGACACCTTTAGCTCTTAGCAGCGATTACGTTACATTTTCGCCGATTCTCAGCTACACGACTCTGACATACTACAATTATGCATTTTCTTACATCGATGATCTCACATTTTACATATATTACTCTATTTACTAAGCGGACAGCATCAAATGCTACTTTGAATATGAAGTTTTGAAGGATTTCAAGTATCTTCCAGATCGATGGAGCTATGATCAAGCTATTGAAGTATCAAGTGGAGGTGTTAATTCGATTTCTAAGATATCGTTTACTAAGGCATAGCTCGTAGAAGCATTCTAAGACATAGACTTATCTGTGTAGAGCACTTTCAGAATCATTGTTGGGTGTTACGCGTCTAGCGCAATGTATTCATCTGTTTCCTCAAATTCACAGTCAGTTTTAACTTCACAGAAAACAGACACATTACGGCATCTTTCCGCGAGTACTTCAGGGAAACTCTCTATCAAAATTGACAACAATCTATCGGATTCTTCTAGCGGTTCAAATTCTCACAGTTCCTTCTCGTTTATCATAGCAGCTTCAATCAGCGGAGGAGTACTTTTAGCATTATTGGCATTTGTCATATTTTGCACTAGGAGAAGGAAAAAGTTCCAAATCAAAAGAGAACAAGATGCCTTGCTTGCTTTGAACTAATTACAGAGGAATAACCCGCAATTAGTATTGGCATAAGAGATCCTCGAAAGACGGAATTAGCTTGCAATCAACGATTTAGCGAAAGCTGAGAATATCAAAGCCGAAAAGAAATATTTCGACGATATCGAGAAATATTTCCCATGTCTCACGCTGAGTTAGGTGAAGAATTACTTCAAATAAGAAGCACCGAACATGAAAGAAGAAGATATCAGCAAGGAATGTGCGATTTGCTGCTGTGATTTCTCAGAGGATCCACTTTATCAGTCGGTTTAAGGGAAAACTACAAAGAATAAGATAACTGATAGCAATAATGGGAATAATCCATAGAAATAAGAGAAAGTGATCCAGACTTTAGATACCTAGAATACCCCGAAACAAGCAGGAAATAAAACTCCTTAATAGACGAGCAGTAATGCATAACCTCAAGAAACCCCTAATCTTAGGCTAATCACTCTCTGCAATCATTTCTTTCACGCATCTTGCATAAACGATTGGTTGAAGAAAGACAAAAGTTGTCCGGCCTGTAGATAGAAGCTAGGACAAACCGAACTCAACTCGATTTCTGGGAACGTAGAAGAAAACATAATTCAAAGAACGAAGCGCTTACTTAGATCTATGAAGCGCATGAAATCTAATGGAACCAACAGTACTTTGGTGTTTAGCGTTGCTTCGGGGTCTTCCTTCAGCTCCAGAAACAGCCCTGATATTAATAAGAAAAGCCCAATTCCAAATATATCTCAGTAAAACTCTCCTCCGCTACTTTAAACTCAATAGCAATAATCCGCAACTGCTGGTATCAACAGAACTGACAACAGGATGCGAGAAAACTCTATTACCATACGAGAAAACCCTTCTTTGTGTGAACCTCAAAATGTAGTTTAGCAACGGTTATAAGATCGAAATTGCAAAAATACTGATATCTGCAGTGATAATGGAGAGAAAGCATCCAGACCGTGTGGTACGCAAGAAACAGAAGCATAACTCATGACAGATGGGAAGTTTGTCATTGAGCTCAATGCCAATAATAACCTTGATCTCTTGAATTTACTGGATAATAATGACGAAACTAGTTCTGATTAGTAAAAAACCCCTTCTCTGCTTCCAAAAAAAGATGATTTCTTCAACAACAAGGATACTGCTACACCTAAAACAGCTAACAGCACCCGTGGGAGCATCTTTAACAACAATAACAACTTTAACATTCCTTCTGGATCTATTTTTTCAGCTACAAAAAATCTGACAAATAGCTAAAGCAGTATCCTGCGATTGATCTCAGCTAGTAAAAATGGCAATTAGCGCACTTAGAATATTGAAATGAAGGATTTCTCTTAGCATAAATGATTTTTCCATATCAGCAAAAGTAGATAAAAAGTAATTCGTTGTTAAGAGTTTTTTGTTTATGAGTGTGAGTGAACAGAATATTTATATTTTTTGTAGGCAGTAATGTATTTGAAAGTAGCGCTAATCAACTATTAGCATGAAAGAATTAAGAAATACTAAAATATTTAAAAATGATTGAAAATTTTACATGAAAATGAAGAGAAAATACACTTTCTAAATTAATAATATGAATATTTTAAAATAAAAATAATCATAATACTATCATGACTGGATGCAACTTAAAACACATGAGAATTGTTCCTATTAATACTCCTCCTCTCTTAATTTATCATTTTGAGTCATTTTCTTTAAGAATCTCAGGTATTTCGTCATTCAAGAACTGTTATTAATCTGATTTGCAGACAGGGCAATACTTACTCGATTCCAGCCATTTGTCGATGCATTATGTGTGGAACTTATGCATACATCCAAGGAGCTTTACGAGCTCTTGAATTTTTAAGTTCTCAAGACAAACTGTGCAGATTTCATCTTTCTCAATGGTATTTAGCATTACCACTGGAAACTCTTTGATTTGGGCCTATGTAAGCATTTTAGGTGTCTGTTTTTGGGCTTATGGAAAAGTGCGAACCATTGAAAATTCATTATTTCTTCTCAAAAAAGTGTATTATCTTGAATTCCCGAATTATCTACCTGCAGAGTTTCTATCTATACCTACTAAGTCTTCATAGAATTCAGCAGGTAAAAAACGTCCATATAAAATGGCATTATTTAATCTATCCTCATAATCAAAATTAATTTCCTGATTGAACTGATGGAATTCTTCGCTAACAAAGGGAACATTTAGGAAATTGTGATTATTATTGTTGTTGTTGTTGGAGGCATAGACATTTCTTGGTGGTTGGAGTTATTATTCCAAGTTAACATTTGTTGAATTAAAATTTTATAAAGAATCTTGTTTCTTCTTTTCCTCTTCTTCTTAGTCGGGTTGTTCTTGTGTTTCAGCTCTTTGAGATACAACTGGGTAGTTTTCCCTTTGGTTTTACTGAATTTTAAAATATTATAAGAAAGGATCATCAGAAGGTGATGTGGATAAATTATTGATTATTCTGTTTTGTTTGTTTTGATTGTCACTTTAAAGTAATCAAAATATTCCAAATTATCCTTCTTTTTCTTACATGATTTGATTAAATCTGTGTGGCAGGCTAAGTCAATTACTCCTGATGATTACCACCTTAACAAAATGATAACGATTTGATATCCTCCTATTCTTGTGGGAATGGAATTTAACTATTAGGATGCTGTTAACCTGGGAGCTTTTTATTTGATGTGAGCTGCATTCTTCTTTAGAAGGCTCCTAAATAAGAAGGTGGTTAACGCTATTGAGTTTTTTATGTGTTCTTAGAAGTAGGCAGAGGTCTTGGTTTAATAGGATCAGCTTGCTAAAGATTCTGAGAGGCTGTAAAAAAAAACACTTTTTCAAATAGAGGAACATTATCATTTTTCATTTCATTATGGAATTTAATAATAAGGAAAAAGTGTCTTTACTTCTACTGTTACAGTTGTTGCTGATGACTTTGAGTTGCTATCCTAAGCATTTAAGCTAGCAATTGCTAGGTTGGAGGGATAATCCATCTTGTAGAGTTTATTTCTTTATTATCTTAAGGTTGTTTGGTGTGTTTCTTACTTTCCCTCCAATGCATTAACTGTTGATATGGTTATTTTTATTCGGCTTGCGACTTTTTAAAGATAGCTCTGATGATTGACTCAGAGGAATCGAAGAGATGCTGCTCTAATCATTGTTGAATCTCTTCTACCATTGATAAATTCTTTAATAGAAAAAATAAATGAAAAGTTAGGAAAAAAAAAGAGAAATATTATCTGCTGATAAAGAAAAGAATCATCATACTGCTCCATATTTGCCTAGATGAATAACCTGACTGTACGAAGAAGATGAAGCTATCTAAAGTAAAAGAAGAGAAGAAGAAGTTGAAGCTGAGACTATTTGTTGCTTTGATTTTGTTTTTTGGAATTCTTGTTTTTGTGTTTTGAATATTCTCCCAATTGAAATACTCCTTCCCTTGAACTTTATTCTGAAAATGATGCCCACTAACAATGGTTATTTTAATTAAATATTCAAGAAGAAAGAGGAAATTTTTTAGTGTATTTATTCGTTTATTAGCAAAATCGTGTGCTTAGTTGTTCCAAATAATTCTCCTTTTCTACCTCCTAAAAATCATCAATAGTTAGATAGATTCCTAAGAATTTCTTGAAGCTTATCCAAGAAATAAGATACTTCTTCTAACAAGCACATAGCAAGTTTCTCTTTATTATTTCTTCTCAATAATATCAAATTTTGAATAATTATAAAAATTATATTTTGAGTAAAGAATCTAAATTGTTTTTATTGATAACGCCATTTTCAGACCCAAAGTAATTATTCTTGAGAATATTTTATCTAATTTCAAACATGATTTTTTTTTCTTCAACAACAACAAAAAATCTTGATACTCATGGCTGGATATGATCGTTTATTCGATTAGCTCCAGAAATTAACAGAAATGAATCACCCTTTTTTTTTCTTCCAAAAAATGAGCGAAAAGAGGAAATTCTAGAAACCGTCAGTATGCTTAATGTATCATATGCAGTGCACTCAAAAAATAAGCTCATAAGACATATCATCGCTTCTCTTTCTATTGACCATTTTTAAGTTATTTTCTTTAAGAACCTCTGGTATATCATCTTAGAAGAACTGCTATTAATCTGAATTGCAGACAGGGCATATTCTACTTTTTTCCAACCATTGATCGATGCATTTGGTGTGAAACTTATGCATGCACCCAAGGAGCTTCACGAGCTCTTTCATTTTTAAATTTTCAATGCAAACTGCGCAGATTTCATCTTTTTCAATGACCTTTAGTCTTATCACTGGAAATTCTTCGATTTAAGATGATGTAAGCACTTTTGAGTTTTTTTTAGATGCTTCTGTAATTCTAGGTAGTTATGAAAATCTAGATAGCACTGAAGGTTGATTATTATTTCTTATGGGAAAAGATTATTCTCTCAACAACTAGGATTAGCTACTTCCAGAGCCTCTAACTAAACCTGCAAATGCCTCAAAGGTTTCAGGTTCAGAGAAGGCCGCATTTCTCTATCTTATTGTATGATTTAAGTTCTCTTAGTTAAAGGGATTAATATTCTGATTAAATCGAGGGGAATCATGGTTGTAAAAGGAAAAATTTAGGAAATTATGATCATTGTTATTATGATCTTGCGGATTATTATTGTTGTTGGAGGCATAGACATTTCTTGGCGGTTGGAGTTATTATTCCAAGGTTTAATTTGTTGAATTAAAATGGAAGAAATAATCTAGTGCTTTCTCTTCCTCTTCTTCTTCTTCATCGTCCGGCTGTTCTTCTATTTCAGCTCTGCGAGATACAACTGGGTAGTTGTTGCTTTGGTTTTACTGAATTTTAAAATATTTGATCAGGGAGGATCATCAAAAAATGGATAAATTATTGATTTTTGTTTGTTTCGTATTTCACTTTGAAAATAATCAAAATTAACAGAAGACTTTTCTTTTTCTTACAAAATTTGATCGAATCTGTGTGGATGGTTAAGAGGAGTAGTTCTGATTATTATTATTATTATCTACCTCTCGAAGGGATATTTTCTTTTTGGGAAGTTAAATCTTTCTTCGAAGGTTAGCTGGTTCAACATCCCTCGTTTCAGCTGCAGAAATAGGAGGAGAAGAATTCTAAGGTGGTTGGTTTAGTTGAAGTCCTTGTGGGTTCTCAAATATCTCCTGAGATCTTGGTCCTGATTAAGGAGGAATAGCCGGATGAAGATCTTAATTTGCTGAAAAGAAATTGGATATCGATGAAGGAACATTATTATTTGCCAGCGGATTCGAGGAGTAATTAGAAGGAGAGTCGTTATCTCTGACATTGTTTGTAAAAGTGAATGGCTTCATTAAGGATACTTAACTACTGCTAGGTTTGAGGGATGATTCAGGTTTATTTTATGTTTTTGTTATTATTTGGTTGTTTGATGGAAATTAAAGATCTTTTTCAATGAGTTAGCTGATTCGATTGATGTTATTATTAATATTTTACCCAATATTGTGTTTATTTAAATGCAAAATATCCTGATTATGTGTAAGAAGCCATGGATTGAATGGCCTCGATATGCCAGGTAATGACAATCTCTGACCATTGTTATTAGTGTTATTATTATTCTGATAAAAGGTTTAAGCAAACTCAGATGATTAGGTAAGTTATCGCTCACTTTGATTTGATTGCAAGGGTTACCTTTCTTAGGTTTTCTGCTTTTGTTATTGCAGCAAAAATAATCTCTCCGGTGAATCAGAATCTGATGAGATGCGATTAGCTGGAACACCCTAGGGACAAAAGATGCTCTGTGCGCTTATTTGTCTTACCAGGTTCTGTTTCGATTAGCTCTAGAGTCTTTAAATAAGGAAAAATGAAGAAAAAGAATTAGAGGAAAAAATCAAAAAAAAGGAAGTAAAGTTAAACAAAAAAGTGTTTTAAACAAATAATAAGATGATCATACGGCTCCATCAGTTGATCAAAATAAGATCAAGATTAAGTTATCTACAAAGAGAAAGAAAGCGTTGAGAAGTGAAGAAGTTGAAGAGATGAGCTGTGCGAGGAGTTGAGAGCTCTTTTGTTGGTTGTTTTCTGTTTTGTGTTTGTTGTTTAGAATTTTTAAAAATATTTTCCTTTTTGATTTGCGTTTTGTTTTGTTTTCCTCCTGGATTTCTGTTCTATTTCATCATTCCACCCACGATTGTTGGCTGATTTGAAGATTGATACAAAATATCAGAGATTGGATGTCAGAATTAGTTTATCATTGCTTCACATAATTCTAGGATCGCTATTTCTTCTAGATAATTCTCTTTTTTGAATAAAACTATTAATGGTTTCAGAAATGATTAGTAAATCGTAGAAGATAATCACTCACAAAATGAGATATTTCCTTTTGATAAAAATAATTGATTATTTCACAATTTTAAAGGGATCAAGGAGCAACAACAAAATCAAAAAAAAAGGATATAAAAATAACAATATAAATGCATGTGTATCTAAATATTTCAATTACAAGATTAGCATTTTAATTAAAGAAAGTAGGTTTGGTGATAATAATGAATTGGTTTAATTGGGGTGGGATTTCCTTATTTTAGAGAGAGAGAGATAGATTAATGTAGCTCATCAACACATTATCCCTACCAGTTTTAATTTATCATCTTATCGCTCTCTTCATTCTTTCTTCTCCCTTTCATTTTTGCAACAGTGATTCTGGTATTTTATCCTCAAAGAATTCTAACTAATTTTACTTGCAATTTGGGCAAATTGTGCTGGATTTCAGCCAAGAATCAATACAATGACTGTGGAACTTATGCATGCATCCTAAAAGTTTCGCTTCATCGTTGATTTTCCAGTCTTCTAAGCAGACTGAGCATATTTCATCTTTATCAATCGTTTTCAAGGTCACCACAGGGAAATCTTTGATTTAGCTGACTGAGAGTCCTCGAGGTATCTGCTGAGAGAAAGCACCTTAGAGTAATCGCATAGTCGCAGCTATCTAAGAGATCTCTTAGAGTGTAGATCCAGTAATAGGTCCTTACAAGCTGTTCAATCGAGCAGTGAAGAGTTCCATTAGTTATGCTAACGTGATCCCAGTGATTTAGCGAGGATTTCCAGAGTTCCCGTTGAGATTGGCGAGTTACATTAATGGGATCATCAATCGAACTCCACCGCCAATAGAAGGCTGCTAAGGTTAGTCGCTGTTATTAGGATTTCTGTTATTTTCTCTATTTGAACTTCTCTCTTCTTCTGGTTCTTCTGGTCGCGGTGGTTAATATAATGGACTTGGTGGCATCTGTGGTCTTCTGAATTGCAACTGGTGGATGCTATTCTCCATGTTTCTGACAGGAGGCATACTTGATGCAACTGTTCTCCTAGAAGCATTGGCTGGTTCATTATTATGGTTATTTCTTCTTAGTTAAACATCATTTTCTTTCTATTCCTCTTCTTCCTCCTCCTCTGAACCATCTGACATAGCTCTCCCTCGGATAGGTTATCGTTGCTAAGATCTATGATTAGTATCTTCTTTCTACTCTTCTTGTTCTTCTCCACTGGATGATTCACTCATATCTCTACCATTTCTATTCCTGTACTCGTTTCTCATTTACTGTCTGACAACTCTACTTGCATGATTCATTCTCTCCTCAAACTATTAGCGTCTTGCAGCTGCTGCTTCGCGCTCTAGTCGCAAATGAGCTAAACCAGCTAGATTTTGTTCTATCTGTAGTTGATGAAGGTTCAACAAAAACAGCAAAAATTAAAATCAATTTCTACTTCCAATAAATATCGCATTTGTTAATTTAACTTAAGCTGGAGATTAGCTAGAAAAGGCATTTGAAACACTGCTAGGAGCGATATCTTCTAAGTTAGGAACTGGCGTGTCGGGTCTTCGCTAGATTACCGTTGTTGGCTGTCGAATTGAGGTTGCTTCGCCTCTTGAATTAGAAGAATCCCCTGAGTTTACTTGCTAAGGAGGCATAAACGGATTGGGTATAATATTCCTATTTCTCTGCAATTAAATCGATGAAGGTCCAGTACTTTAAAAGATATTGGACTGAGGTAAAACAACTGCTGGCGGCTATGCTTGTGGTTATGCTAAGGGCTGGATATTTGTTGAAGAGGTATAATTGTTGTTACTGCTTGGTTAGCTTACCAATGATGGCTGCTATTGAGAGACTAACCTTCTATTTTAGACTAAAGGGCTGGTGAATACCTGTGATGGTGATTATTATGGTGAAGTTGGATTAGCAGATATTGGAATAGATGAGATAGATTGCGTTACTGAAGCTGTCGTCGTAGCTGATGAGTTTTGATGAGACAATTATTGAGGTATTGAGGATTAGCTACTTGGTTAGATTTAGCTATTAATTTGGGTAGATTATTAATTATTATTGGAGATAGTACCTTCATTATTGGAGCTAGTCTACTTGATGATACCTGGTCTGCTAGGTATCCCTTAGATCGAGTTCCTATTAGTTGTTGTTGTGTTGATCGCAGCTGGGTTTGGAATATTACTGCTGCTAGGATTATTATTGTTATTATTATTTACATTTGATTTCGCTAAGGTGTTTGATTTACGAATAAGGAAGGAAGCTTTATTTGTGTTATTCACAGTAGTATTTAAATTATTCATTGCATTTCTGACATTATTAGGAGCAATAGAATTCGTCGCAATACTGCTGCCTGTACTGTTTACGGGCTGATTTACAGTAGGTTTAGAGATAATTGGTGACTTTTAGATGATGACTCTTCCTGGTTTCTGGACGTTTCTTGGGAAAACAGAAGAAGCAGCAGGTAAACCTTATCTGGCTACTGTTGGAGGAGGTGCATTTTAACCAATTCTAGATGGGTTAATAGGAGCGATATTATTAGACTTTCTCATAATAGCGATCAGTATGAGATAACTGAGTAAACAATCACAAAAATAAGAGGTCAGATAATAATAAAAAGAAAGGAGAATTAATGGAAATATGACATTTTATTTAAATGGCATACTATGTTGAATGGATGCTTCCTGAAGACAGTAACGATACGCACAATGGACGCAAAAAGATGATTCTCAATAATCGAAGAGCAGATAGAGAAAGATGATTATCCTAATTTGAAAGTTAACTCTCCACTGTGGCAGAGAAATATTCACTACTGTTTCTTTCTTTCTTCTTTTTTTTTTGGTTCTTTGTGTTATTGTTTTGTTATTATTATAACAAATCAGTGGGATTTCAAAGTGGAGAATCAATTTTGTGTTAGAAAAAGTGCTTGCCATATGGATCATCAAATAATAATAATAAACTACTCAATTAATCTAATCCAAATGATTATTATTAGTTTAAATTTTATCAAAGAGTTGTGTTTTAAACTATTGAGGAAACTTTTGAAAGGATGGGTGGACAGTATTTCCTTAAGATTGCGGTAGATATAGAATGAATAAGCAAGATGATTAAACTTTCTAATAGAGAAGAGAGAGAGAGAGAGTGATGTGTTTAAATCTGAAATAACATCGAAATTAATAGAACTCTCGTTGAGAAGAATGGAATAATAGAAGAAAAAAAGAGAAAGAAACATAAAAGATAAATTAATTGCAAAAAGTGAGATAGAAAAAACAATAATTGATTTGTGAGTGGGGGAAGATAAAGAGAGAGAGAGAGATACTTACATTTCTTCATTTATCAGGGAGTTAATTGTCTTTAAGTGCTGGGGGGTTAACCCTTCCAGAATTTATCTCTTCGCTTTGTTACACTTCTTCTAAGATGCATTGCTAGGCTGAATTGATATCCTTTTCGTCAGTAGATTATTAAACTTCACTAGGAGGATTACTGCTGTTGAGTTGGTGGACATTTTGTGGTAGTTCTTCGTTCCTCAGTTGTTGTTGCTGAATTTAACCCTATTCTTATCCTGACTCTGCATGATTCTCCATTTCTTATTGATTTTATTCTGGGAGTCTATGCAACTAAAGCTGTGAAGAATGTTATGGCAAAGGTTGTAGAGGTAGAGGCTATGCTCCTGCTGCACCTGTTTCAATTATTCCCGCCATATTGCGTCTACCACGCTAGAGTGCACTGTAATACTGATATTCTTACTCCGAGATCTCAATTTTCTCTCTAACTTTGATGAACTTAGTGGAGGTTAGTATCTTCATAATACCCATGCTCTTACTCTCCAGATCGATCTTGAGAACTTCGTCGATTTTCTATTTTTTCACAAAGCAAGAAATAAAATCAACCAAATGATAAACAGAAGGGGATATTATTCTTCTTCACACAAAAATAAACAATTTGCTTGTTACTGTTCTACACAGGAAACATTCGGCGGTCTTCTTCAATAGATCGATAGCACACTCATAGCACAAACCTATTTTCGATAAAGGAAAAGGATATTAATAGCTGAACGGTCAATTAATCTTTTGTTATTCTTTTACCGCCATGTCCGCATGGATTAAAAATCGAATCCGGTTATGCATCAAAGCAGACTAAGCAATTCACAACAGATTGCTATTAGCTTAAACTCAGGATACTCTCCGATTGCTAGCGATGGCTATCTTCACTCAGCGTGATTGTCTCATGCTCAGGTACTAAACTCTACTTTTGTATTTACTTCTGATTTTTATTTCCTTAGTAGCTATCTTCAAAGTAGCTATCATGGTTTTCATTATCTCCTTCTTCTTTGATACCATAATTATCAAAATAATCTCCATCGTATGGATGAGTTTAAGTTCTAAATGGAGCTGTCATATTCAGCGATGGGTTCATCTAATCCCCTGAAGGATACTTGAATACATTAGCTACACTAATGTGCCTTCTGTTATTGCTACTGGTATTTTCATTCTTATTGTACATATCAGAAAACATAGGACTTTCTCCTTCTCCCTTGATTGGGCTCTTTATATAGTTTATTTCCTTATTCCTTTGTATTTTTTTGAGTTGACCATCTTCGTTACTGCCATTTGGTTACCTTATCCCAATCCCATCTAAGTTAATCACCATTCTGGATGGTTTAGTGGAAGTACCATCTTTGACTTATCCAACAACAGCAGCAGTATTTGAAGGATTGCTCTCAATATCAGTCTCTTAGAATTGAAAGAATCTCTGTTTGTTCATTGCTTTCGTATTCTTCTTGGTATTGTTATCTGCTCGTGGATCCTTCTTGCCACCTTGATTAGTATTGTTGTTTTCTTCTTAAAACACATCTTCCAAATCGTTTTAATCTGTTCCTCTGAACGATTCCAGCATGTCAGCTTAGGTGTTGAGAGCGCCTTAGGTAGTCAAGGTGATAGTTGCAGCAGCGCTACGGTTCAAGCCTGGGTTGTGGTCAAACAGCCAAAATAAATTATGAAATTTATAAAAATATGTCTAATTAATGAGAAAAGAAAGATCATATAGAGTTACTTTTCATCGATGATCCTTTCGGATTTCGTTTATTCTTTAGACGTTGACGCTGCTACTATAGCTTCTGCTCAACTACAACTTTCGATTCAGGTAATATCTCTTTCTTTATCTTATTATCCTTCTTCTTCTTTTGATTCAACATTTTTTCTTTCTTTTTTTGAGCAACTTCTTTCTCGAGATCCTTGCCACCCGTGAGCAACTTAAAGTACGTCGAAGATACCTTAGACACAAATTACGGTAGATTCATCGCTGGCTGCACCTTTGATTCTTCCAGCACAAACTTCGATTTGTCTTTTTAGTTTAGTTCATTTCAAAAAACAAAATTAAATTCTTTTTTTTTCAGTTTAAAATCTCTCTCTCTCTCTCTTTGATATTTGTTCTTACACGCCATCCGCACTTTCTTCTGTGGCGATTCATCACTTTCACTATCTCCTCTATGACCACCTCTTTAACCACGATTATCTTGATTCCTAGGATTCTCTGCTCCTTCTTCATCTCCTTCATCTTTCTCCGTTCCAAGCATTTCCTCTTCCTCATCGAATTCGAACATAATCAGCTTCACAAATGCACTACAATAACAAAAAGAAGCAATGTCAATACTCTATTGCAACATCACTGCAAAATCCAAAGCAATTCTTACTGTATTCTTTTTCGCAAGATAACATAGTAGATTAATTAAATCCCAAATCCTATTGCAATTATGTAGACAATATCATGCAATCCCTAACGAGTAGTCTCCAAGAGTTCTCCAGCTTTTACGATATCACTACTAGATTTGCCTTCCGTAGTATTATAGTTATCAATATTAATCAGCATTGTGCAGCACTACAAGACAGTGCGATAAGAATTATACGAAATCAACACCATGATCAAGAAGAACCAAAATAACCCAACAACTGTTTTGATAGTTAAAAGCATGTTAGATTCATTATGAAATGAACACAAAAAAGGAAATTTATTGAATAATTGCAATAAAACAAATTAAGAAGATTGTAATGTCTTGTTTACTTTCAGGTGTTTCTTTCGGTGAGCCAGCAAGGTAATCGCAGATTTTTACAACTAGCAGTAAGAATATTATCAATGCTATCCCAACTAGCACACAGAAAAACACCCAGAACACCCAGAAAACTTCATTCCAACTCCAGTCGATTTATTCTTCTGTTTTCAAGCTATAGAACAGTGCTTGCGTCACGAAGTAAACCCGAAATATCCAGTTGTTCTGAAAGAGAAAAAAATGTGAAAAATCATAAAAATACTACATTTTAGGAAGAATTTAGATGCAATTCTGATGCCTTTTATCGATTTAATCTAGAATTTATTTTTCCATTCTTTTTTTTTTACAATTATGAAGTAGAATGAATTCGTCTACTATTGTGCCTCTAATACTTGCAGCGATTCTGCTACATTAGCTTCACCTTCCCCTTCTGTTTCTTCTTGCAACATGTCAGTATCTCGTTTAATAGTAGGACAAACAATATTAGAGATGATGCGGAGTGCAAAATAACCAAATCCAATTGCAGACGGAGTTGTCATTGTGGAGATGAATATCTATTCCTCGTAAAGAACAATGCAGAGTTTAAAGGAGAATCCCACAATACAATCAAGTATCTAAAACTTTGCTCGTCTCTTCATTGCCTCACAGCTGTCATAAAGAAGAAAAAAGTCATAAAATAGGTAAAAAAATTATTTATTGCTATGAAATAAAAATGTAATATCTCCACTCCGATTTCTCAGATTCTAAAATTTATTACGCAGGATGCTATGCCTAGATGTTCTTAGTGATGCACCTCAGAAACACAACTTGCTTAATAACCTCATAGGCATCAAACAGCCACAGAAAGCTTATCAGATATATATACGACAGATGAGATGCTTAGATGAGAATCACAAGCAGCAGAAACGCATTGAAATAAGCACTGTTTAAGATAATATTTCTGACAATCTCACTGCAGCTCTTAGTTAGCTTCTCTATGACTTCTTTGGTGTCACTTTCTTTAAGTTGTTTATCTTAATGATTGCTATTTTGCTGATTATCTGCTTCTCCTTCCATAGGGTTTCTTGTTTTTTGCTTTAATTTGTCTTAAAATGTACTTATTTCTCTCTCACTCTCAGTTAATCACAGTTTAAATAGGACATCTAAATAGTCTTATTAAATGTGAATTCAAGCTTGCATTTCGTTTTAGATGAACTAACATAAAATGTTAGTTGTTTACTTTAATAATAATAAACTACAAGATTGTTAACTTAAAAAAAAAATTGATCATTTTTCGTAAATTAAATTGTTTTTCTCGTGCTTTAAACCCTGCAGAAATTGGCTTACAAGAGTATTTGGCGCATCAACATGTTATTCTTGTGAGTACTGAGTGATTTTCAAGTAGTTTTTTATCATGGAACAAACAAAAGATAAATTTCATAACAATAAATAATAACCTCAAGAAAAAATAGAAAGAGAAAGAGAGAGAAAAAGTTGAACAAATTAATTATTAGTAACAAACATCATACGATTCTAACAATTATTCGTTTTTGAATCTTTCCTCCTTAATTGAATATTATCTCATATGCTTTTGTTGACTTCTCTTCAAAAATCTTCAAATAAATGCTGCAGATCTCTTGGTAGACTTTTCGCTCCTTCATGTGAATCGGGGTATTTCTCGAAGCATGATGCATCTTATTCGTTCCTCAAATAAGGCGTCCAAGGAGCAGGTACTTCTTTGTTGAAAACAGCCTACCAGTCAACACCCTTAAACCATTTGTGTTTTGATACACTCTATCCTCTCTAGAAAACAGTTAAAATACAAGAAAAAACATTATTTTGAAGTCAAAAAATAAAGCATTTTCCCAAGGAATTTACATCATTAACACCAAGACGATAATTGAGATCAGGATTAAGCAACTTTCTAATAAGATCTTTAGCTTTGTTCTCAAAGAACCTTGGGAACTCAATTATCCCAGCAATTATCTTCTTGTAGATCCCAATCGGTTCGTTATCATAGAATGGAGGGTATCTATGTCAAAAAATGACAAGAACATCAACACAAAATCTCTTCAAATATCATCATAATCTAAAACAGTTATTTTCACTTAAAAACCCCATAGAAACCTTATGTGTTTATGTATGTATTTTTGTGTTATTTACCCTGAGAGCATTTCAAAGACTAATATCCCTAACGCCCACCAATCCACTGACATTCCATATCCTAGTTTCGTTCCTTTAATAATCTCTGGTGCTAGATACTCCGGTGTTCCACAGAGCGTAAATGTCCTATTATTATCGAGTTACTTTGCAAACCCAAAATCAGTTATTTTGATATTTCCTTGCTTATCGATTAAGAGATTCTCTGGTTTTAAATCTCTATACACAATATCCAGTGAATGCAAGTATTGCAGTGCTAGCAATATCTGCGTCACATAGAACAACGTAACATCATTCGAGAATCTACCTTCTTTACGTAATCTACTAAACAGCTCTCCTCCTTGGATGTACTCAAACAGCATGTACACATACTTCTCGTCTTAGAAGGATTGCTTCATTTACACAGTGTAAGGATGCTAGATTGTCTTTAGTATTTTTTTCTCGGAGTTTATGTGATCGACTTAGTTGAGTTAGACGATGACTGTTTTTTTGAGCATTTTCAAAGCGAATATTTCGTTCTTTGGATCACCTTTGCGCTTCACTTACTTCACTCGGCCAAATGTACCTGTGCCTGTGTGAAGAGAAAGAGAGAGAGAAAGTCAAAAATATTTCAGTGATAAGTTAGGGGTGAAACTTGTTACCTAATGTAGCATAGATTTCGAAATCAGATATTTTAATCATGTCGCTTTCCGTTTCGATTTTCCCTTGGTCGTTAAGTGGGAGATTCACAAGGTGATTCATCTCGCTGATGAGATCATCTTCCACGAATGGTATTAATGTGATATTCGATGATGATTAGCCAGCTTCAGCATTTCGTTATTTGATCTGTTCCTCTTTCGCTTTGATTGCTGCTAATTACTGCATTTTCACTTGCAACTATTCGAAGAACTCTTCCTCAGATATCTGCATGATTTCTGTAAGTGTATGACAGTATTTGTGTAGGTATTTTAGGTTCTTATTTTGCTGTGTTGTTGATTGTGTTAGTTTTGATCGAAATGATAGTAAAGATCAATTACTCAGGAAATCAATGTGTAGTAAGTATTGTTTCTAAGAAGATCTTCTCTAATACAATAATTGGATTCCCTACGAAGATGATAACAATTCTCTTTCTCAGGTTATATCTTTCTCTAAATATTAGCCAAACAAGTTAAGCTAGTCTCTCCAGCAAGATTATATTGTTATTTAGTTGATAACTAAAACGCGATTTAATTTTGCTGATATTTCTAATAATTAATTTATTTGGATAGATTTCCTTCTAATTCAAATCCAATCTTCATCAGTGAAAAACATTCTTTTCAAGGGATGCTATGTTCATAATTCGAAACCCACGCATGCTAGAAGTTTTCCCTTTATTTAGTAGCATCTGATAAGAAGATAACCACCATGCATAGTTATATTTTTCATTCTCAAATTGAAGAATGTAAAATTTTAAAGATCAATAAAGGAATTAATTGCTGTTGTTATTTTTATATCTTATCGAAAAACAATACAAGAATGTATCTTTCATAGTAAAATTCACACAGTTTTGATGATTTACAAAAGTAAATATCATATTTAAACTAATTCCAATATTTTGAGATTTTTTAGTAAGTTCTTTTTTAAAAGAACAATAAAATAGTTACAGTATGGTCATCAACTCCATTAGCATTAATAAGCAATCATAATCATAATCACAACTAAATAGTAAGAGTTAATCACTTCTCAATACATAAATGCTAAACTTAACTGTAGATGAGCATATTGTTAATAATTCATAATAAATAATCAACTGTCAAAAAATTAGCTGTTATTGCACAGTATCATAGTTGTAGAGATAATAATAAAAACAACCTAATATTCTTTTTTTGATAGCAAGACATTCAATAAAAACAATTTTATTAGGAAAATGTGAAGAAGTAAAAAATAAAGGTTTTAAATGATGGAAAATTTAGATATTTGAGATGTTCGTTTGCCATTTTAATAAAAGAAAGTATGCAATAAATACGCATTCATTCATCCAACTTTAGTGCTTTATTTTTGTTGAAATAAAACTTGAACAAGTGTTCTGTTTGTATAGTTTTGAAGTTGTTTGCAACTTTCAGGTCTAAACTTAAAAGACCGATTAAGTTGGAAAGGGGATAAAAAAGAGAATACGCTCCAATGTCTCCAATTTCGTTAGAATTTAGATCGAGAGTTAGACTTGAGAGATTAAGGAGATTTGCAAAGGGAGATAACAGAGATTACACTCCTATGTGCCCAATTTTGTTGCCATATAGATTTATGGTAAGGCTTGAGAGATTAAGGAGATTCGCTAAGGGAGATAACAGAGATTACGCTCCGATGTTCCCAATTGAATTATTATAAAGATTTATTGTTAGGTTTGAGAGATTAAGCAGATTTGCTAAGGGAGATAATAGAGATTACGCTCCTATGTACCCAATTTTGTTGTATTTTAGATCGAGAATTAGATTTGAGAGATTAAGGAGATTCGCTAAGGGAGGTAACAAAGATTACCCTCCTATGTCTCCAATTTGGTTTCTATCTAGATTTATGGTTAAGCTAGAGAGATTAAGTAGATTCGCTAAGGGAGATAACAGAGATTACGCTCCTTTGTCTCTAATTTAGTTGTCATTTAGATTTATTGTTAGGTTTGAAAGGTTAAGGAGATTGGCTAAGGGAGATAACAGAGATTACGCTCCTATGTCTCCAATTTCGTTTCTATCTAGATTTATGGTTAAGCTAGAGAGATTAAGCAGATTCGCTAAGGGAGATAACAGAGATTAAGCTTCAATGTGCCCAATTTCGTTTCTATCTAGATTTGTGGTTAGGCTAGAGAGATTAAGGAGATTCGCTAAGGGAGATAACAGAGATTACTCTCCTTTGTCTCTAATTTAGTTGTCATTTAGATTTATTGTTAGGTTTGAAAGATTAAGTAGATTCGCTAAGGGAGATAACAGAGATTACGCTCCTATGTGCCCAATTTGGTTGTTTTTTAAATCGAGAGTTAGACTTGAGAGATTAAGGAGATTGGCTAAGGGAGATAACAGAGATTACGCTCCTATGTCTCCAATTTCGTTTCTATCTAGATTTATGGTTAGGCTTGAAAGATTAAGCAGATTCGCTAAGGGAGATAACAGAGATTATGCTCCTATATCTCTAATTTTGTTATACCTTAGATCAAGAATTAGACTTGAGAGATTAAGGAGATTCGCTAAGGGAGATAACAGAAATTACGCTCCGATGTCTTCAATTTCGTTTCTATTTACATTTATTGTTAGGCTTGAAAGATTAAGCAGATTCGCTAAGGGTGATAACAGAGATTACGCTCCTATGTCTCCAATTTTGTTTCTTTCTAGATTTGTGGTTAAGCTAGAGAGATTAAGGAGATTCGCTAAGGGAGATAATATAGATTACGCTCCTGTGTCTCTAATTCTGTTGTATTTTAGATCGAGAGTTAGACTTGAGAGATTAAGGATATTCGCTAAGGGAGATAACAGAGATTACGCTCCTTTGTATCCAATTTCGTTTCTATCTAGATTTATGGTTAGGCTAGAGAGATTAAAGAGATTCGCTAAGGGAGATAACAGAGATTACGCTCCAATGTCTCTAATTCTGTTGTATTTTAGATCGAGAGTTAGACTTGAGAGATTAATGAGATTGGCTAAGGGAGATAACAGAGATTACGCTCCTATGTCTCTAATTTTGTTGTATCTTAGATCAAGAATTAGACTTGACAGATTAAGGAGATTCGCTAAGGGAGATAACAGAGATTACGCTCCTATGTGCCCAATTGAGTTATAATAAAGATTTATTGTTAGGCTTGAGAGATTAAGGAGATTTGCTAAGGGAGATAATAGAGATTACGCTCCGATGTGCCCAATTTGGTTGTATTTTAGATCAAGAATTAGACTTGAGAGATTAAGGAGATTCGCTAAGGGAGGTAACAAAGATTACCCTTCTATGTCTCTAATTTGGTTTTTATCTAGATTTATGGTTAAGCTAGAGAGATTAAGTAGATTCGCTAAGGGAGATAACAGAGATTAAGCTCCAATGTGACCAATTTCGTTTCTATCTAGATTTATGGTTAGGCTAGAGAGATTAAGGAGATTCGCTAAGGGAGAAAACAGAGATTACGCTCCTTTGTCTCTAATTTAGTTGTCATTTAGATTTATGGTTAGGCTTGAAAGATTAAGCAGATTCGCTAAGGGAGATAACAGAGATTAAGCTCCTATATACCCAATTTTGTTGCATCTAAGATCAAGAGTTAGACTTGAGAGATTAAGGAGATTCGCTAAGGGAGATAACAGAGATTACGCTCCTTTGTCTCCAATTTAGTTGTCATTTAGATTTATGGATAGGCTTGAGAGATTAAGAAGATTCGCTAAGGGAGATAACAGAGATTAAGCTCCTAAGTCTCTAATTTTGTTGCCAAAAAGATTTATGATAAGGCTTGAGAGATTAAGCAGATTCGCTAAGGGAGATAACAGAGTTTACGCTCCTATGTCTCCAATGGAATTTTCAATGAGGTTGAGTGAAACGCTCGATAAATTGGCTAGCATGGCTATGGGAGACAAGAGAGATTTAGTTTCAAAAGTCCAAATTAAACTTCTTGCACAATTAAGGGAGATCCTTGATAGATTGAGGAGATTACATATTAAATTTAAGAGAGATTTTAACTCAGTTTCCCCAATCTTTAATTTATTAAGATTTAGACAAACACTGCAAAGACTAGCAAATCTATTTGGGGCTTATTTAAAGTCAGCAAATACTTTGCTATCCTCGATAGTCAGCATCGTTAGCTGTTGAAAATTATTTTCATCTAAATCCTTAGTATTTCCCTTGTTTTCTTTCAAAGATGCAGTGAACTTCTCAGTCAAATTTCTAAGAGATTTTCTTTATTGTGGCTACAACATAAGGAGCTATTTAGAAATTTATTTAAAAACTGCTTTCGTGTTAATTTAAGGGTTCATATCCAAGCAGATCTCAGTAGATCCTAGAGGAACTGACAGTAACTTTCGAGCAAGTTATTATTCTGAACAGACAAGCTAGTTGTCAAGGAGAAAGATGCATAGGCCGACTGAGAAGCTATCAGTGAAGAATGTGGAAAGGTCTGGATTATCCCATCTCTCTGGTGCAAAATACAAGGGAGATTCTATGTTATGCCTCTGCAAAATACAATTCACAGGTGAGTTATATTCTCTTTTAAGTAGTTGATTTTCTAAAGTTGACAATTCTTCGTAGTTATCCTGTAATTGAACCGCATGACTGAAGCTGCCTAACTTAACAACTGCTTATCCTGATCCGTTTTCTGTGATTAAAAAACTGTCTAGCTGGATGTTTCTGTGGAGTATTCGATTCTCATGAAGGAAGCTTACTGAATCAATGATTTAAAGAGCCATAAGATTCTTTTATTCATCTGAGTATTCTCCCCACACTCTCTGCAATTCGAGGTGATGGATGAGGGAATAATTACATTTCTCCAGTTCTTAGACTACAAACTCATTGCCATTAGCATCTTTGAAGAACTTGCATCCGTAGAATTTTACGATGTAAAAAGCTTAACAAATCCTCCTAATACCTATTTCTCTGATCGTTTCCGCTTTGTTGATACACAGTGAGAGTTTGAGAGCAGATTTCCTTTTTTCCTTGAGATTTTCTACTCCGAAGACGACTCCACCAACTCCAACTCCTAAGACATCATATACTTCACTAAACTCTTTCCACTCCAGCATGATGCTCAAAGCGCTCTTAAGTAAATCCACAGTTAACTAGGTTTTCCTTTGCCCCTAGGAGTTAAACCAACTGGCTATGTTATGGAGTTTGCGTTGTCTACTCACTTTCCATACAAGAAAATCATGTATTATCATTTTCGAAGAGATGGGCAGGCAGAGAGAGTTTAGATATCTCTTCAAAACGACTGAAAATATGGGAATATTCAAAGACCCTGTTTGTTTTTAAAGAAGCAGTAGCAGTATTGAACGAGCACTCTAGCTATTCTCCCTTGACTTACTCAATAGAGAACATGCTATCTTGCAAAGCAAAGTATTTTGATTGAGCTGGTGAGTATCAAGCATGGTTGCCAAGTCAGGTTAAGCAAGCGCAATATTAGAGATTGTCGAACAATCAAAATTAGCACCAATATTATCCAATTGAAGGAGAATTTTTCCTAAGGAAACAAGATCTTATTCAAGACAGTCTCCTTTAATCTTACCCATAGGAGGCATTAGGTTCTGGAATTCTTTTACTGATACCGAATCCTCTGAGTTTCTGAAGTTAATAGTAGAGGTAAACCTAAGATTACATAGTTTCAGGAGAACGGGATAGTCTTTGCTTGAGGAGACTAAGAAGTGTTGTGTTGTGATATTTCCATGAGCTATGTTGTTTTGATGCAACAGGTTCACAGCATCAAACATTTGAATCGCTAACAATTCCTTAAACTCTTCAGAAGGAGGTTCCTTATTTTTCTCTGAATAATGCTAAATGGTATCATGTAAGCTTTCTTTACACATTTCCATTTCCTAGACAAAATAGATCTTCCGAGCAATATTTGAATCCTCAAGTTTACCCTATTCAGCACTTTCATTCATTTTTGTGAGGAAGAATTAATTCTAAATCGCCATAAAGTAATCGCTAGAAAGCAATTATTTCCTTATGGCATACTCTCTCTCCATTGCCTAAATCTAGCAATCTGTCTGATCAGTGCATTCAAGTACTTTCAGAGCTACCTCTGCAATCCCATTCTTTTTAGCTCTGAGCACTAGCGCGAAAGGCCCATTTTCTTTGTAGCTGAAGTCAGAATATTCTGCCTACTAGGTTGCCATCAACGCTAGAAACTTCTCTATGGACTGAAGGCTAAAGCTGCAGTTTTTGGTTTGGCTTGCAATTTTATCAGAGTGTACACTCATTTTCAGGAATATTTGTTGGCTTGTTTGTCAGATTAGTATCTATGATTTGTTTTTTGTTTGAAGGAAAATTAAATAATATTGGGGAAAGCTTACACAATTATTCAAATTTCCACTAAAATACAAACCAAAGATTTTATTCAACAATTAAGAGAATCAGAATTCTTTTTTGCTTCATTAATGAGCCTCTTTATATCCCCTCCCTACAACTAAATCAAGAATCAAATAATATTTTTATGAATTTAACAAAACAAAACTCTTCCTTGATCTTTATTTTAGAAAGAAAGAATGGATAACTTCTGATATCCTTTAATCAATAGAGACCATTCCAAATTAAAAAAATCAATTCAGTCTTCTTGCTAAATATTCAACATTTCAGAGATTTCTCCCAAACTTAAAGAACTGATTCCATAATATTCTACAATTATGTATCTTGCATAGCTAATCAAATTCAACTTTATCATTCACACTACATGTTAAACATTCAGCTTCCCACTAATCAATAACAATGTGAACGAGACTGATCCTTTCTTTTAAATTGTCCCCCAATTATTTATTTGTATTATTAATAATAAATCTTCAATTTTTTGTTTTTTTCTGTTGAAAATAAAATACAGTCAGCTTAAATTAAGAAATTGCAAAATTGAACTGTAAAAACAAATAATTCTGAGTCAAATCTCCTAAATAAATGCTTAATGAAGGCAACATTTTTTAGAGGGTGAAGATTTCAAGGAAGGTTCAAAAGAAGAAAATATGTTAACCTCTCTCCGCAGAGAGCGTGGAAAGAAAAGTCATGGAGGATAAAATAAGAAGTACTACATTCTTACAGCAGAAATATTTCAATCTATGTTATTAGTTGAAAACTTTATACCCTGTATCAATGCATAGCAAAAAGATGGTAAAAAGAGACAAACTTATTTAAAAATACAAATACCATTTACTCAGACAACGTTTACTCAAACAATATTTTCTTACTCCAACAACAATTTATATTTGATAACGAATGCAACTGATTTACCATTTAAAAAAAAAGTAAAAAGAATAACTCCCAAATACTTAATGTGCTAGACAGAATTCGATTGCGCGCAAACAATTTCGATTTCAAAGCATAATAATTAAAAACAAGAAAAAGAATATTTTAAATTCAGAGCAGTTAATTTAAAGAAGCTAAGCGACTAATCGTGTCTGTAGTGAAAATTGCTATTGATTGAAGGGAAAATAAAAAATAATAAAGCAGAAATAGCAGAAATGAAGGATTAAAAGAAGTCAAAATCAAAAAAAGCAAAAGGTGAATTGAAAGAAACCCATGGATCTCGTCTGGCAACTCTTTATGAGTCAATAAGCGAAAATAATTAACTTTTTAAAGATGCAGTGGAGGCGAAACAAAAATATGAAGATATAACTTAGGAGGTCAAAGAATTAATAGCAAACAATGGAGATGAAAGTGAAATTGAAGATAAAGAAGAAGACTAAAGCTTTTTCAAAATGCGCAAACTAAACTGTGAGCAAAAATGGCTAGATCATTAAAAGAAACAAAACAAAGAGATAGATGAGCTTAAGAAGCAAATGGAATTGGAGCAAAACATAACTTAGACTGAGAAGAAAGAGAGAGAAAATATTACAAAATAGAAAGATGAGTCATAAATGGATAGTTCAATAAAGTCCATAACTTAAGTGGAGAGTAGTGAGGACTGGTGGGTAAAAAATGTAATTCAGAATGCAGATGAATAGGCTAAAGTAGTCAATGAGGAGGAGAAAATAAGAACGAAAATTTAAAAAGATGAGGAAGAAAAGGATGATAAAGTTAAAACAGAGGAAAGCATAGATAGTATTTCTTAGAATGCATTAAATGTAAGCACAGCGTCGAGTTCTCCAAATAAGTCGTTTAACAATTCATACATAAAAGAGAAAATGGCTCCCTAAAAATAAAAAACTGCACTCTAAAAAGAAGAAATTGCACCCTAAAAAGAAGAAATTGCATAGCTCAAGGATTATATAGAAAAATAAATTAAAGAATGGGAAAAGAGTGAGGCAGAGTAGAAAAGAGTAAATGCAGAGTAGAAAAGAGTAAATGCAGAATCGAAAAGGGTAAATGCAGAGTAGGCAAGAGAAAATGCAGCATAGAAAACCATAAATGCATAGAATGATAAACAAATTAAAAGCTTGAGTAACAAAAATGCATAGTAGGAAAAGGAAATTAACAACTTAAAAAGCAGAAATGAAATGCTGGAAAACAGATTAGTGAAGTAGGAAAGTATAATTGCAGAGTAGGACAAAAAAAATCAATAATAAGATAAATAAATAGAAGAATAAAGAGGAGATCTAAAAATATTAAAGAGATATCAACAGAATCACCAGAAGATGCTTTTGAAAGCATCATTAACAGAGTTGATTTTTTAAAAAATATCCAGAAATTATTTTACAATGGATTGGGCTACATTTAAAGAATACGCAAAAAATGTCAACAACGAAATGTAAAAATTTGAATAATGTGCTCTAGATTTTCTCCAGATTAAATCCACCGACTGGGATATTATTAAAAAACAGAAGAAGAGTAGGAATTTCGAAGTGCACAAAACATTAAATGAAATCTTTGAAGCTTAAGCAATAATTATGGGAGACGAAGAGGAAGCAGTTTATGACAGACATCTTTTCAAGTAATGCTTAACAACTTTGATGGATTCAAAATGATACTTATCCTTGAGGTTCTCAATACAATCCCCTCATAAATCTCTTTTATCCCTTACATTATCAAAATACATTTCCTAAAACTCTGAAAACGTTAGTAGCTCTCCTATTTCTGGGCATCGTTGACTAAAATCACAGAATATCAAAGCTTCAAACTCACCACAGAGTTATTAAATAAATTGATATTCCTAAACTCAAAGAAAGAATATTCTGACATTGAATAATATGTTTCGTTAATAATTTTTACATTTAAAAAAAACAGCTTTTATAATCCATTTAAGAAATTATTAGATCTTGTTATTATTATTATTATTTGTTTGATAAAAATATGAGAAGTTATTTCAAATAAATTCGGGAAAAACAAGTAGTTGGACACCTTAATCAGAGTACTATCATATGAACTAACAGAACATGAAAGATTCAATGGGCAAAAAGTCTAGAAAGAATGTAAAATAAGATTTACTTACTCTTCCTCCATCAGAACAAAGATATCCTTAGCTAGTCTTTTTGTTGGGGGGAGTATTAGATTTTACTCTCAGAGATTTATTGGAAGAATATTATGTTGCAAAATAATCTCCCAACAGATAAAACGAAATCGTAAAGGAGAATCTCCTCGAAAAACTTCAGTAAATAATAAAAGATTGAGATCTTTGTTTGAGACTACTTAGAATTTCCATAGAACATGGGCTGCATGCAGGGCAAGGAAGGCTCTGCTAAGTAGAAAGATAATGTCTATTGGTGTGGCAAGCGATTCGAGTAAGAACAGGAAAACAATGAAGATGAAGAAGAATTGAGATTGAATAACTAGCAATTTGTGAAAATAAGCGCAATTAGGGTGGCATTCTCTACATCGGCTATTGAGAGTTTTTAATTAGCATATGAAGTATCCAGTGAATCTATTGTGCCAGGGAGAACGCATTCCAAAGTGATGAAAGATAAGGATTAAGATAAGAATAGGATGAGATAAGGGAATGAAGGAAAAGATAAGAATTCCAAGAATAAGCGAATTGGAGTGGATAGAAAGCAAGAAAGTAGCTAGGAAAAGGAAGGGTAGAAAAGAGGAAATGATGGGCAAACTGGAGAAGATAAAGAAAATTATTAGAAAGAAGAAATTAATAAGAAATTAACTGTTGGAGTATTTGAGATACTTGAAGACGACTATCTCAAAGAATTCTCTTGCAATATCAGTAAAATACATTTTGGTTTAGGAGATTGCGGTTAGTTTAGAAAAGGAGATAAGGAAAATCCTTACGGAAGGGAGAATGAATGAAGATTTTAACATAATAAACGATAAAATAACAGGAAAAGGTGGAATTTTAGTAAATAAAAGAACAAATAATAAGGAGTTTATTGAACTTTTCTTCAAATTTTTTTATTCTACTTTGTTGAATTCTGTTCTCATAATTGTTTTTGGATGCTTTGCATTTCTCAGGTGATTGTCTGGAGCTCTTGAGTTTTCGTACATATAAAGGACACAGTGCCACATTCGGTGAGAAAACTAAACAAGGAAAGCTACATGAGATTAGATTATCCAAAGAAACCTTTGGCCCGTTTGCTAGCAATTCTTCTTTGAATTCATTAAAAATACCTGTGATTTCCGTTCCACCGAGTTTTCTTACTTCGATGAATAAAGGAATTAAATGAACCCTTTTAAAGAATGTCTAAACTATCAGGCTTCTTCCAAAGAAACACTCCTTCAAATATATTTCAATTCATATACCATACATAATTATTAATGATACCGTTTGATTGAATGAGAGATTTCAAATTGTTTTGCATTCCCCCTTTTAAGATCTCCTTAGGATACTTTATTTTTTATGATAATTATTTATAATTTCTATCTCCCGTTCTAAACAACTTCACTCAATCTATTCAATCATTCGTAAAATGAAGATCTTCGCATCAAAATAAAAACAAAAAAAGAAATCAATCTCCTTCTCTCACTTAGAAGTTTTGTTATTTTTGAATGTTAATTTGAAATTTATTTTTTATTTATTTTTATTTTTTTTTAATTTAAATTTATGTTTATTTTTATTTTTTTGATATTAAATTTATCTTTCTCTCTCTCTTTTCTCTTTCTCTCTTTCTCTTATCATTACTTATCTTTCTCTCTTTCTAAATTACTTTCTTAAAATCTTCTTCTTATTCTCAATGACTTCAAAAATTTAAAAATTCGTTTTTACTGTGATGGCATAGGTTCTTAGAGAGGACAAGGTGAGATCCATTATTCGATTTTTGAAAACGTAGTAATAGGTGGTCTTACAGCATCAAAGTGCTTAGAGATTCTTAGAGAACAACACAGAGGGGGGGGGTATTGATATTAATCTCCTTAAAGTTCTCCTGTTATATCTCACAGAGGCATCATCAGTCACAAACATGGAAATTCCGATAATTAAGATGATGTGAAGCATGATGAGCATGAGAGATAAAGATGGATAACTTGGAGAATAGCTGAAAAAACTCTGAGAGTGGGCTACTTTAGATCTAAAAAATTTCTTAGTATAACTCTGTGTATGTGTTTCTCTTTCTCTTATTTATTTATTAATTATTTCTAATAATTCAAAAGACTTTTTTATTTCTTTTTGTTAAATGATTTCAAACCTTTATTGTTAAATGAATTCACTTATATCTCACAATATCCTGCCTTTTTAATAGCCTCTCTCTTTATCTTACTTCTTATCTAAATTGTTTCTCCCTCTACCCCATGGCGCTTAACATTAATTTTGAAATTACAATTATCATTATTTTCGAACATCCTTGTATGTCTAATTTCTAAGTGGGAAATTCAAATATATTCCGATAACTTTTTACTTAATTAATCCTTCATGCCCTTCATCTTCTTTCTTAAATCCCTTTATTTTTGATAATTTTTATTGTCATAGGGAGAAAATAAAGCACAAATCACAATCAAGGATATTTTCAAAAAAATATAAACAAAAGATTGAATTTTGTCATTTCAAGATTTCTAAGATAAACAAAAAACAAGTGCAACCTTGAAAACCCTTCAACTGCTTTAAACACAAACCAAAAATAACCTCTTAGTTTTTTAGTCATTCCCGCGACATCACTTTAAACCTCTAAGCAAAATATTGAATAATGTTCTTATTCGATAGCACTCCTTCGCAGCTGTGCCTAAATTTTGCTTATGTTCTTCTCAACATGAAATGCAATTGCTAGTCATTTCTAGAGAAAAAATCGTACATCCCCTTAGAATTAAGTTTAATCGATACAAAAGCAGGAGGAAAAAGAATGGCTGACTCAAAGTTGCAAGATAACCAATACATTTCTTAACAAAAAGAAGGATACGTTTGCCTTGAAATGAATAAGAATTGTATTATAAAACACAGCAAGTGTTTTTGCTACTTAAAAATAACTCACTTGTTTTCCTTGTTGGAATTAAACATAAATTCCTGACTTGGATTACAAGTTTGAGAAATGATCTTAACACACAAGATCTTTATGAAGATATCTGAATGAATGAATGAATTGCAACAAAAAAAGCGCTTTGAAGAAAGAAAAAAGAATTTATGAATAAAGAGAAAGAAAAAAGATAATGAAAAAGAAAGAAAAAACGATTTAAAAAAAGAATACAAATATTTAAATTCAAATAAAAAAAAATATTGAATTTAAATAAGAAATAAATAAAATAAAAGATGATCTTCTGAATGAACTAAAGGGAGGAAATATCTAATTTTAGGAGGGGGAAGAAGAGTGAGAAGAAATCAATGTTTAATTAAGAAAAAAGGAGATATGTTTAAATATTGGGATGTTTTTTTAAGGATTTTTGAAGATATTTGTTTTTTTTCATATCAAAAAATTTTGATATCAGAAGTAGTGTTTAAATATTAACTAACAAAACAAAATAACGATTCAATGTTTTTAAGGGGTTGGGGGAGAGATAAATTATGATATTTTTTGAAACTTAATAGAAATCAACAAGACTCTGAAGAATGTTGATACCTCCAGGAGGGAAATACTTAATTACTCAGAAAGTTAAAATACTTGCATAAATGTTCATAAAACATCAAGTAGTATGATGAATTCTAGATTTATGGTTGGTTGTTGTTGAAGTAGAAAAATTATTATTTTATTCAAGCCATTAAATATTTGTATTATTTATTTTTTTTGGTATTATTTTTTGAATTCCAATTCAATTATGACTCTCCCCATATAATAAAATACCATAATGTGCCATTTAGTGCAAAAATCAAAGCTATCTAAAGTATAATTGAAATTCCCCTCCTGATTGATTGGTGAACTCTCCTTACGACAACACAACATTCCCTTTTTTTATTATTGATTCGTTAAACACAAGAATCTCTTTATAAAATTCGAATTAGAACTCTAAAACTTTTTGTTGGCTTCTATTTTTCCCTTTTTTGTTTCACACAAGTAACCTCATTGGAAACACACTTACAAACACAAACACACAAACTCTGTTCATATTCAAATCCCAGCTGCTACTCAGACACACGATCACACCCTACCATTTTATCACTTGCTGTGGTGATTGTGCTTCTTCGTGTATCCTGATCTCGCAGAAGACCCATTGAATGGATCATTTTCAATACCTCAAGAACTCCTTCTCGTAAGCATACTATTCCTATCTTATTTAACTACTGTTTCATTTATCTGCACCTTCTTTCTTAGACCAACTGGGATCCCTTCCTTCGCTGATAGCTCCTCTAAAGCCTTTTTGGCTTCTAACTGCGCAGGTGTTGCAGGTTATCCTCCATCTCCACCATTATCTCAATCGTTTTTCTCCTTCAACCATCCCAATGTAAAAAGCTGCTTTCTTTACAAATCAACCATTTCATTTCCAGCATATACCTAAACCCAACTAACATATTGGTTCCTTTGATTTTTCTGCCAAAAAAAATAGGAAAACAACTACCTTCTTCAAAACAGCAATAACTTTAGTTTTAGTCAGCAGTTTGGTATTAATCATAATTCCAATGGGTTCTAGCAGTAGGTTAATATTCAATGCTCTTCTTCTTAGTAGCAGACATTGTAGTCGTAGTATGAGATGAATTTGTCAGAGAATAATAATCCTGTGCTTGGGTTTGCTAATGAAATGAATAACAACACGAACAATACAAATAACAACAATACTAATCTTAGACTAGTCTCCAACAATGATGACTACAGATTCTAGTAGCTAACTCCGTAGAATACTAGAAAACCAATGATCGAACATTCCTAACCATTTAAGGAATTCTTCAGTGAAGAGAAACTCAATGAAGAAAACAATGATATTCTCTAAGTGTTAACACAAATTAAAAAGGAATAGATATAATCTACTAATAGCTAGCTGCGATAGAAAGAGGAAAAAAGAGGAGAATTGTAGAAGCCATAAGAGTATGAAGCAATGGAATTCACAGAGTGTCCTTCAAAAAAGGAACAAACAAAACAACCAAAAGATGAGCTAACAGACTAGCCAATAGACACAATCAATCAGAAGAAGAATAATTACATAAATACTTATTCTAGTCATACCAATCATACTTAGCACCTTAAGAACACAGAATATTAAGAATAGCCTTAACCAAAGAGTGAGTCTTATCACGATCATCACCATCATCATCACCACCACCATCATCACAATCAGCGAAATACAACTCCAAATTCTAATCTTTCTAAATCCAACAAAGTCTCCAAGCATAATAAGAAGGGCAATCTGTCTTCCAGCTGCTCGAAATAACTCAAACAAGAAAATAAAAGACACCTTCAAAAAGACGAAACACCTGGGTTGCTTGAGCAAGAGGAATTAGGCAGTAGTAAATCTATCTTTTGTTAAATATCATAGTTCATTTAACAATTTTGCTTTTCTGTGTGTTTGCTTTAGCCCCTTCTGAGGAGTAGAATTTCAATTTCTACCATGAGTTCTGCAGAGTACACACAGCCAATCTCGTTCTCACCCAGCAAGTAAGTGTGTCTATTATCCATGCAGCAGTTTGACTTTACTTCCTTTGTGTATGCTTGACTGCGTAATTAGATCATCGAGATCAACAATCACAGGAATGATAACTTCGCTAAGTTCTAGAGGCTAGCAGTAAACATCCAAATACCATTCATAATAAGCGATTGTGGGTGTTATGATGAATCTGTTTGTGCTTATTTGTGGGGTTTAGAAAAAGCTGGATGATCTGCGGGAGAGTGAAGGCGAGGATAGGAAGAAGAGATTTCGACGTGTTGCATCGCTGATTGAGAGACATTACAAGTGTCCAAGTGATAAATGTAATAAATCCTATGGATCGGAAGGCAGTTTAAATCAGCATGTGAAGATCAAACATCCAGAGTTGTACTCAGGAGGACCAACGGGATCAGAGAATGGGGAGTATTCGATGTCTTACAATGAAGAAGATGAGGATGAAGAGGAGGAAGAAGAAGATATTGGGGAAGTAGGAGGTGATAAAAATGATAGCTAAGATAGAGATGAGAGAAATAGGAAGGAAGTTTAACAGCAGCAGTAGTAGTAATAGCAGTTGTTCTTAAAGCCACGACAAGAAAGTAACAAGAATCATAAGTCCAAGAATGATCGAATAAGCACATTTCCTGCTGTAATACCACTACCACAATCAGCAGGACAATTAGGATCTACTCCTACGTCTTCTAATGTTGTTACTGCTGCTGCTGTCTCTGGAGCGACTAAGAACATAAAGAAAAAGAGTGTCCTCCTTCTTAATTCAACATCCACGACAACTACAGAAAGCTACTTAGAATCTGCAAATCACTCAGAGCCCTCAACATCCAAGAAGATCAGATCAACAGCGCAAGAGAAACAGCAAAAGAAGAAAGATCACAAAAATGACAGGCCATGATATCACTAAAGTTTAACATTGGAAATTAAAACTAGCTTAGCCTGTTCTCACATGCACTTAAGAAACATATAACTATAAATATAACTACTTCTGTTAATTAATAATACATTTTCATTGATTAAATTAATAATAATTATCTATTCTGTATGACTGTATCAATATAATTGTCTCTGACATCCATGATCCTTTTTTACAATTGGATTAGCTTGGAGGATAACTAAAATGTACATATTTAAATAAAAGACACACACAATGCATAACGAAGTATAAACTATGATGATTAATTGTTGAAGGCTACATATATCTCAGAATCTGTTTGGGAAGGAATTATTAATAATAAAGACTGGGTATTAGTAGTAGTAGTTGCAAAGGTTTCTAAAGAGAATCAGAGATTTTTTGTAGCTCACCAGCCGCCCCAGAACAAGGATGGATCAGCTTATACTAACTTTATGAATCGGGGAAGAAAATTCGGAGGACCACAAGCGCCTTTTAATAAAGATAGAAAATTTGGAGGGCCTAGAAGATCATTTAATGGATAGCCATTTAAAGATCTAGACGAGCCAGAGGGAGTATCAGAGGGACCAGTTTCTAATTCA
>Ga0302271_10000372_pt1 | contig 43319 bp, 22 predicted proteins | sample III_Bog_N1_1_FD_198767 | JGI IMG/M metagenome (GOLD analysis project Ga0302271, IMG submission 198767) | Peat permafrost microbial communities from Stordalen Mire near Abisko, Sweden - III_Bog_N1_1 | ecosystem: Environmental > Terrestrial > Soil > Wetlands > Peat | place: Sweden: Abisko...
TAATGAGAATATCCTTATTTAGTTACTTCTTTAGACCCTTATGCATGAAGAAAAGTTATCTGAAATGATAACTCAATCTGAAAAATATTAACCTTTAGACTAAAAAAAGTTTGAGTTTGAAAAGATTGAAACCTTCATATTGGGACTCTAAGCAAATAAGACTCTCACCATTCAAGTCTTACTCTTCTTTGGAAATCCTCCAGATACAAATCAAAAGGTTTTTAATTTTTTAAATGCTATGAATTTCTGCAATAACAATTATTGATCTTTTTGTCTTTTTCATTGCAGCTTTCTGATAAGTACAGCGAATTGTGGGATCTTTACGAGAAAGGATGCAAAATTCAGATCTTTAAGAAGATTCTTGAAGCATCTTGGCCTGAAAGGTCTTTCTAGCAGGGATTCGATCAGACATTTACCATGCTCACTCAGTTCCAGCTATTTATAATATGGCTCTAATAAATGCAAGAGAAAATCATGGATTTCCAATTTTTCGCCAGAGCTTGTCTTAATTCTGGCAATTTACAAGACAGCAAGGGATAATTATCAACAAAAATACCCAGCTATATCAAATAATTCAAAGCAGAATTACAAAGTCTAATCTTCAGGTAAATAGCCAACAAACTGTATTGTGTTGCTGCAGCACTCACCAACAAAGACCTCAGCAAATAAACAGATCCTGTGTTCTAAATTTTCTTCTCAAAAGATGAGCAGAGTCAGCTACTTCTAGGGAGTATTGTATGCTAGAAAATTAATTCTTCCTTATGCTTTTTCTTTAGAGACCACAAAGACAATCTCTACCTCAAAAAAGTCTGCGTAACTTTTGTTCAGGGGAGAGCAGGTATGTCAGCCTAAGCTATCTGTGAGGCTAATTTCAGTGTTGACTCTAAAGATGAAAAAAAATATGAATTCCGTGTTTTTGATTCTAAGGATATTATCACAAAGTACTCTAGTTTTGGTAGATTCTATGATACTATTTTGATCAATAAGCTCATCGAAAAAACTAGATATCCAGGAGATACTCAAAAGGATTTCGACCTATCTGAATTACTGTTCCCCAAATGAGTCAATTATATGTTAATTTTCAAATATTTTAAAGATTATTTTGTTTTTCTTTCTAAAATGCATTGCTAAAAAGAATCTGTGTACTAGAAATGGGAGAAACACTAAAACATGCACTGAGTGCTAATTCAAAAAATATCATGGAAACAAAATATGCAAAAATTCATTAGGATTAATTAAAGATCATATTTGTTAAAAAGGAAGAACATTAATAAATAATAAAAGATGTTTTGTTATACAACCTTTCCGAGCTAAGGTGGGGACATAGACTAATTATGCGGGATTATGTTTATTACCTTTTAGTTAAGCTATATTGGATTTTTAATAAATCTTTCTTAGTTTTTTATTCATGTGTGATTACAGTTTTTTGAATAAATTAAAAAAAGGATCTAACAACTCAATAACACCATTAGCAAAATTACTAATAAATCATATTCATTTCGCATTTTTTTAGGTGTTATTATGTGCAATAAAGTTCATAGTTTTGATTAAATGTAGTGAATTACCTTTGAAAAGTAAGATAACATATTACTATTTTTATTTAAGCCAAAATAGGTACTAATAATTTTGATTTTTTAATGATTGAGGTGATTGATTGATTCACAGTATCGGTTCTTGAAGATTCTATTCAGCTATGAGACCACATGAATAGAATCTAAAAATTAATCCACAAAAATATCCTCTTTCTTCAGATTTTGTTTTTCTCCTTGATGATTTTTCCTGTTATTATTTTTTTAAGAAATGTAAAAGAGACAGGGAAATCCTACTAATTCTCTTCAAAGACACTTATCATCGATTTAACAATCAACTAATGCTTGTTGAAAACAATATTTCTTTTAATAATTGTATCCTAATTCATGTTGAAATTATACTTTACGTGCCTAAAGTTGTAAACATCCAACAACAAAATATGTAACAAAACACAAAAGGGAAAAACATCGATTGATTTGGTATCCCCTCCCCTCAAGAAAAAAAGGTTTACAGTTATCCTTAATACTATTTATCATCCAGTAGGAAGCGAGTGTCTATCTTCACGTCTAATTTCCCTTTATCTCTTAAAACTCAAATTAACTTACTATGTCTCATGTAATCGAGAGACTTAGAATGATAATCAATTTGAGAGAGAGAGACAGTAAGAGAGAGTGATGGTTATGATAACTTGAAAAGTGCGATTTCAAAGGAGAAACTAATCAAAAGGCAAATATTCTTTTGTCAGTAGCAGAATAGTTAGTTTAAGGCAAATAGTTTACTTTCCTTTGAGCAAACTACAAAAGATCGATGAGAGATCACGAAAGTAACTAAAATAAGACAACGTTAATGCATAACTTGAGTTCAATTTCATCAACCTGCTGCTATTAATAAGTCGAAAAGATTTTTTAGAGATGAATTGTTCTGAGATATGAAGCACTTTCGATTCTAACTTTGTGATAGCTTATGGGAAGGAAACAAAAAGAAAATTATCATTTGATTCCACCTCACACCACAAGCAAAGCAATCAAAGAAACACATTTTCATTCTTTTTTAAAATTAATCTGCTTAATAATTAATCAGTAAAACGATGACTCCAAATGAATTAATTCAATAGTACGAACCCTACTTGCCAGTAACAGATAAAAGAACAATTATAATCCTATTGAAAATCCATGGCAATATCATCTCTATCTCTTAACGATACGTTAAATAAAAATTTTCTTGCGCTGTTCTTTTTTAATGGAAAGTACTTGGAAGAAAAAAAAGTAACAGAATTCTCTCATTCATTTACTAAAATGTTTTATCCCATGTACTGAAAAAGTAGAAGAAAATTTTGTTAGTTAGTTATTTAGATAGATTTTGCAGATTAATCATGTCCTCCAGGAGATTGAGGTTTTACGTGATGTCTTAGTTTAGTCCTTTAAATGAATGAAGTCACAAAATTCCATATCTCAAGCTTAGTATCTAAGAAAAATACTATTCTCCAGAAAAAACTTCTAATATTTATTACTATTTTTAAAGAGACTAAATCTTAAATTACTAACAATTAAAATTAATCTTTACCTCCAAACAAAAATATGTAAAAATCTAAGAGAAAGTATTTTTTGTCTGTTTTATCAGAAAAAGAAGTTAATTGAATCTGATTGCAAAGTATTTTTTTTATAAACATTCAACTTATCTAAATCTACTTTTTTGTTTCATTTTGCAAAAATAAGGGAATGTCAAATTCTGATGAGGGTGAACTCCAAGTTAATTTACTTTACACAATAGATAGCTCTACCATAACAATTTAAATTTGGTTTGGCAGAAAGGTATTCTATGAATCTATCTGGATCATAATTCTTTTGAAGTTTTGATTCTTTCATTAGGTTTTGTTTATATTTTCATTGTTTTTCTTATTGTGCTCAAATTTCACGTCTTTTTTTCATAGCCTATTTTTAGTCTAGCCAAATGATATCCCCTATGTGGATTATTACCCCCCCAAAATAATTATTTTAGAACCTTACTAATTGATCCAGCTCCTTGTGCTTTATAAACTCCATTTGACTTATTTTTTTTTAATAAATAAATTAAATCACATATTAAATAATCCACAGATACTGGGAAATCACTTTCTGTTCTCTCTTATTAGAACCTTCCGTAATTAGTTTGGTTTCAATTTTAAGTACCGAAATTCTTCTTCCTCTTCGAGTTGATTTCTCCCATACAATTTAATGAGTTCTTCATTTGTTTCAACTCCAGCAAACCAATCTCAGCTGCCTTAAAAATGCTGCTCTTTTAGATACATTCTTCGAGATACAATTATCCTCAAAAAGTTTCCTTCGATTTAATGCCAAATAAGATCTATTACTTCAGACAATCATCCCAAGAGAATTTAATAATTACAATAAGCTTGCCACTATCGCTTCATAAAAAAATCATTCCAAAATAATGTTTCTGCTAATTTCAATGAATACTGCTTAAGTTTCCCTGATTTCTCAAGTGCACCCATTAAATCTTCTTCGTCTCACTACCAGCTTCAAGAATACCTACTGGAGGCTTCTAGATCAAACAATTCGATTGATAATAATACTATTGCATTATGTGATTCTTTGACTACACATTCCTTAATGGTACTTCCTAAGAAAAAGCTAATTAGCAAGACACAACAGAAGAAATAGCAAATGCTTGAAGAGCCTGAAGTTTAAGAATTGCTTGAAGAATATAAATCAATAAAAGATCAAAATAGCTTAAAAAATATCAAGGAAGCCTTCACACGACATTTAAACTGTGGACTTAGTGAAGAATTGAAAGCTGAGTATGTTAATCTCATGGGAGCAAAGTTAAATTTCAGTCAAATCAAAAAGAAGATTAATTTCTCGATCAAAGAAAACAGCACTAACAATAAATGCATTAAATTTATGTGCAAAAGCAATTAAGTCAGTCCAATATTCTTGCATTTCCTGAAAAATATTGAGACATTTTGGCTAGCTGAATCCAAAGTGTAGAATAAAGAATCTTGCAAATCAATAGCTATCTTTCTCATTAAACTGATTTAGAACACTCAATTCATTAATCTAATTGAACATTATCATACTAAAGTGTGAAGATCCTACTAATCTCATCTCAAATGAACATTTGGAGGATGACAGAGAAAGAAATAAGTTATCTTAAATGAATAAATGACGCAATTTCCTCACAATACACCAACACTAAAAAATAATTACAAACATTAACACTATTTTCTATTTTTATTTAAAAAAAATTATTTGTATAATTATCTGTAAATTTATTTGTCTTCCCCAATTATTCTCAAGTCAATTTATTAAGTTTTATTAATGGGACTAGCAATAAAGAAAAAAACATGATTGAATGTAGTTTTATTTGCTAGAAATAATCGAGCCAGACCATTCAAATGGTTTTTTTTTTGAAAAGGAATAATTACATAAACGTGTGTAACATAATTAATAATGTATGGTTCGTTTTAAAAAAAATTCTTTTTTAGATTAATTGTCTTTATGAAGCAAAACAACACAAAGTGGGGAGGATTCAGAAAAGAATGCAAAAGATAACTATTTATTGAGAAATAAAATTGATTCAAAGGAGATATTATTCCAGTTTGTTTAATTTAAACAGTTAGTGAATTTTAAAATATGAAATTACTAATATAGGTGCGGTATCATTTAATAAAAGAAAGGGAAGTTTAAAGAAGAGAAAATGGGGAATATTAGAAGACACAGTTACTTTCTTGAAGCAAATATTTCTTAAATATATGAGTGGATAAGAACGGTACTTATTTAAAGAGGATATTATTTGAAAGGAACTTTAAACTCATAAAGAAATTTATGTACAATTTAAATGAAAATGTACCTATTATTTAGATAGGTAAGTCGATTAGTGCACACTGATTAATTTTGGATGAAACCCTGTTGGTTTTTTTTATTTAAATCACTTCTACACTTCTGCTTAAACATTCTTTGAAAATAAATATGAAAATTTTATTAATAATGAACTAAAAAAATTAATAGACAAACAAAAAATGGACTATTTTCTCAAAAATATTAATGAAAAAGAGACTTCAAATTGTTGCTTTAAAATAACTCTGAAGAAAGGAATAAATCAATAGATTTTTGATAGTCTTAACACCATAAATTTTTAAAATTCATTCAAAATTTTTTGAATCCTAATGCTTGGAGAAAATACAAAAATTACAGTCAAATTGCAAAACAACCCAAAAATCTAGTTGAATTTGATGATTGTTATTTATTTGCTGTTTAATTAAAAAGAAGCCTTAGTAAAAAGGCTAAAAAGTTGAATTTAAGAATCTAAGCAACTGAAAAACCATCAAAAACGATTTTCAACAACAAAAAAAAACAAAAACAGAAATTACTTTGAAACAGAAAAACTTATCTCATTTTGTCTCTAAAAGTTTAAATTTTGAATTAACTTCTATCCCAAAATGCTAATATCACATTAATTGTTATTAATAAAAAGAAAATAATGAGAAAATTAATTGCAATAAATCCTTATTATTTTCTAATAGAATTAGGATTCTTTAGATTTACTGTTTGATTCTTAAAAATAGCAGACAAATTATCTTTAAAAGAACTGAAACATATGACAAAATAACAAAAATATCTATGATACCAAAGAGTATCCTTAGATAAAATTTGTGTTTTTGAAGGATATGAAGAAAAGTCTGATCCAGAATATCTTTGAGGATCATGTGTAATAATTCCATCCCATGTAGGCCCATCCTAAGATAAATGCACCATACCCCCAGATTTCATAGAATCCTCTGTGAGAGGCATGATGATATCGAACCATTTTTCTATGAGTTCCATTGCAGAATGGTGCATTAGCTGAGAATTTGCAATTGCATAACTTGTAGTATCCTGATTCACTGACATTAAAGACTACAGGTCTGTTTCTAGTGACCACAGCATTGCATAAACCATCACACCATGGATTTGCTAAAGAAATGCCGCAGCTGCACCAAGAGTAAACTTTTCCTTATTGCAAATAGCAATTGTATGGGAAGAAACCAGCGATCATAGGAATACTTGCAGGACGATATCTGCCTTCCTTTTTAAAGATAAAATAAGAATGTAATATTATATAATCAATAGAAAATAGTTTTAACAAAGAATTGATGAAATCAAGTGCAAAAAGCTGTAAAGAAAAGAATAAATGACTCAGTTTTAATAAATGCAAGGAGGAAACCTAATTATTTATGTTTATTTATTTCATATTTTTATCAATAACTAAGCAATTTTATGCTGTTTTCTTAGGATATTTGCATGTATCATCCAATTAAAGGATTATTTCATCTAAAAATTAGCATCTCTTCCTACCAGATTCAATAATCATTATGCTCCCTTTTCCTATGTTGCATCCAAAACACTCTATTTCTTACTTAATAAGGAATCGACTCAGGGAGAGGGATATGCCTGGATGCAGGGAAATCCGTGATATCTTCAGGAGTTTTCTGCTTACGAGGAGCAGGAGGCTTGAGAATCACAGGAGGAGGAGTAAAAGGATCTCTAAGATGGGCTTCTCCCTCACAAAGGATACCCGACACCCGCTTATACTTAGCGGCTCGTTTTAGAATTGCTGACATACAGACTACTAACCTTTTATTTATAGTTTTTAATTTATTTTCCCTCCCACTGTTCCGCCACAGAATGCAAAATCCTCATTCTTCTTACAAAAGATTTAAGAATTCTTATTTTTTTCTAATTTAATTCCTTTTTTGCTTTAATCAGCATTTTTCTTTTAAGTAACATCAATAGATTGCGAATTCATCAATACTAAATCAATTCTTGCCTCACGAGGTTCTCTTGATCATTATCTTTTTTTCAAATATTCTGTAAATTAAACAACAAGAATAATTTGATCATTTTTATCATTTTTTAATATATTTGATCAAGATCATTACGAATTAGGTTAGCTTTTTCTATGAGGGTAGTCTTTCAAATGCGATATGAAGATCGCTAGAGAAGATCTTTTATCATTGATATCTTCAGCACGATTTGGATACCATTTGAATTTATGTATCCTCCAAAAAGAGATTGTTAACAGAACAATTTTTTCTTGAGATTTTTTTCTACGTGTTGATATATTAATCTCTTCCAAATTCTTCTAAGAATCTTTTTCACCTTTTGTTTTTTATTCGGTGGAGGATCCGGTTGTTGGGCGACTAACGATGACGTTCATCTCGTCTTTAGAAGATCCAGAGAGCCTTTAGATTGACAGATTATTTGGTCTCTTCAGGGAATTCTGAAGAAAGAAAAAAAATAATAAATTTTGAAAATAAAAACGTCTAAGAAAAAATAACAAAAAGAAGAAAAAGAAAAAATAAATGAAGGGACTCGTCATTGGAACTTTTGCATTTGGTGCAGCTGGATACTACTATTTCAACTAAGAATAGTTCAAACCTAAGTCTAAGCCCACTCTTGACTACAATGTCATTAGATAAGACATCTCCAATATCATTGAGCAACCTGGTTGGGATGGATATAACAATATTGGACCACTCCTCGTCCGTCTTGGCTGGCATGCTTCAGGTACTTACAACAAAGCTGACAAGACTGGTGGAGCTGATGGCGCAACCATGAGATATCCTAAGGAACAAAACGATGGAGCCAACGCTGGTCTCAATCATGCCTAGAAGTTCCTTGAACCCATTAAGGCTAAATATCCAGTAAACATACAAATAATAGATTTCAAAGCTAATTTTTCTAATATCTTGTTTATTAACTTCAACATAGGACCTTACTTATGCTGACTTGTGGGTGTTGGCAAGTTATGTTGCTATCGAAGAATTAGGTGGACCTAAAATTGAATTCACTCCAGGCAGAAAGGATGCTCCTTCTGAAGTTTCCTGCCCTCCTAATGGAAGACTCCCAGATGCTAGCAAGGGAAGATCACACATTAGAGATGTCTTCTACCGCATGGGCCTTAACGATAGGGAGATTGTTGCGCTTGTTGGAGGTGGTCATGGTATTGGAAAATGCCACACCGACAGAAGTGGATATGAAGGTCCTTGGACAAATGCTCCTACTACCTTCACTAACCTCTATTTCAAGGAGCTTTTCGGAAAGAATTGGACTGAACGCAAGTGGACTGGTCCTAAGCAATTTGAGGACAACACCAAGAAGCTTATGATGTTACCTGCTGATCTCGAAATCAGAGATGACCCTGAATTCAGAAAGATTGCTCTTGAATACAAAGACAATCAAGATCTTCTTTTCAAGGACTTCGCTTCAGCATTTAAGAAACTCACCGAGCTCGGATTCAGACAATATTGAAAAGTTTCTTGATCATTTTAATCAGAAATGATTCTTTGTCATGAAAACATTCAAGTGGATTTTTTATAAATGAATTTGTTTCTTGCATATGTTTCTCATGCATACTCTCAAAGATATTTAACCCCTTAAATACTTTAAAAAAGAATGAAAATTACAAAGAAATTTAGTTAGAAACAAAAGAAAAAATGGGGGAAGAAAAAACTAATAATAAAAAAATATCCAAAATCTTCCTGAAAGCTAGTATTTAGTTAATTATTTATTTAAGAGTTAATATTTGATCCTTTTTTTGAAAGGCAAATTGGCTGCTTTATGCCCTTAACTGCCCCCTCCCTATTTTATTTTAATATAAGCTTATTTTTTATCTTCTGGGCCCCTTAAGATACTTTTATGAATTTTATTTTTCTATTCCTTTCAAAATTTATTTTTTCTCAATCGTTTGTCAATTACAAAAAAATCATCTAAAACTATGAATAGTTTTGTCAAATTTTTTTCAATTCTTGTTTTGTTATGCATTTCCAGTTGGTTTAAAATCAAATACATTTACTTACATGCAATCATTGTGTTTTATAAATTCAAAATAATTTCCAGCATTTTTCTTCTTCCTTCAAAGCCCTGAGCAGTCAATGTATTTAGGGTGGAAAATAGCTCTGCTGAAGTAATCGCTTGCTTCGGCAATTGCTTCCTAATCAACGAAGCAGTCCTCAAAGAGATCGTTCTTATTGACATTCTAATTAATGAGGTTAGGATGATTCAAGAATCCCCATAAATCAGGACATTTAATAGGACTCGTGATCATGGAGAATTTCTTGTCTGTTTCACTGCATTGTTTATAAGCCTCCTCATCGTCAATGATATCAATGCAAGATGTTTCGATGCCTTTAACGCAATTCAGCCACTAGCCGACTGTTACAAGAGAGCCATTTGATTTCTTCAAAGGACTTTTGGTATCGTAGAATGCTACAAAGCCAACTGCTAGAACGGAAACAGCCAAAAGTGCTATCAAAACCTTATTCATACTTTGGAAATATACTTTTCTTAGATTTGTTCGTTCAATTAAATAATCAAAAAAGAAATCTCAACTTAGCAAAGGCTTGATTAATCTTATTTAAGAATTGAGAAAGCATAATTTTTTATTGTTTGTATTTCAATTAAATTTAGATGGTATTGTAATTTGCTGACTAACCTCAAAAGAGAAGTGAGAAATTAATTGACAAAAACAACTAAAAGTTAGTAATATTTTATTGCTACAATTAATTGGTCAAAATTACATTTTTAGTTTAAATCAAATTCAATTCAATCTACTTACTATCTGGGAATGATCAAGCTAGGTTCTAGTTCTCCAGCAATATCTGGTGCTTTAATGAATAAAAATAAGCTTGGGAGCTGCATAGAAATATTGTAAGCTCAGTAATTATTAATAGAATACCTTTTTATCATCATTTTTAAAATATTCGCTAGAAAAGTATTACAGTCATTTAAATTTAATCCAAAGCAATTTAAATTTAATCCAAAGCAATTTATGTTTTGGGAGGGGAAGGGAGGGGGAGAAGGGGGGGGGATTAATTATTTTGATCAAACCTTGAAATGAATCTAACCGCATTCTTTCTAGTAGATTATTCTGATCAAAGCAATTTAAACAGAGAGTTCAGTTAATGAATTGCCTTGTTCTTTATCATTAGTTAAGATGGTGCTTTAGTTTCATACTTCGAAGTATGTAGTTCTTTCTCGTTAAGCGCACTTCTTTTGATAAAGCCGAAATCTGATTTGAATTTAGTTTCAGCTAAAGGAGAAAATTGTTATTTTGTTTTTTCTTCTTTTCCAACTGATCAAGAGTTTAGCACCTTTTTTGAGCATATCCCCCACCCAAACTATCATATTTCCTCATTAATTTATCCTTACTTGTAAGAAGTGAACTCAGATCAATTTCAAAAAAAAATGAACTTACAATTTGAAAAAAGCCATAGAGCTTAATATGATAATTTGTTAACCAAAAACCAGATTAATAAATATCCTTCAAACCGGAGAAAAATATCCCGAAATCCTAACCAGCGTAAGCACTTCCAACTTCTCATGATCTTACTTTGAAGAGAATTAAATTTCTATTTCAAGAAAGCGAAATAGCGAGAAAAGGGATTGACAACTTGGAGAGTATTTTATTTTGAGATTTAATATGTAATGTAACTTTAGCATTGGAAAGAAAAAGTGAAAGAGAGAAACCAAGCTGAATGAATTTCAAAATAGCATCATATACTTTTATTAATTATCTCAAAATTAATCTCTTGAAAACATCTGAAACAAAAAATAGCAAACTTGACAACAACACAAACAAAAAACAACAAAGCAAATAGAAACTACTAAAACATTTACATAAATACCAAATAACTTAAGATTGCCAATTCTCAAGAGTATTGTCTACATAATAGCTGTTCATCTGAACCACTAGGCTGTTTAAGATTTCATAGGATTCTCTAGTAGAAAGGAATAATACAGTCTCTCTCACTTTCTCTCTGCTTTTTTCTCTAGTTATCCTCTCTTTATCTCCTTTTCGGACACTCTTCAGTCCAGTCATATCCACCTAAACAACAATCTTAAAACCCTCTAAAATATTACCTAACCTTTGATATCTATGGGATGTGTACATCCTGTTGATAAAACAGCAATCCGAGAGGGAAAATTTCAATAGAAAGCTCAGGCATTAATAATAAAATTCGCTGAACTAAAAGGGTATGTTTTTGAAACACAATAAGTAGTCTATTTTAAATTTGACATCATTAAGACGGTGTCCGGGTAACCAAATGAAGAAAACAATAATAATATAACTGGATCACCTTAGAATTTAAATGAACTTTCACCTTTTAAAGGTCTGGGTTCTAATTTATACGAACAAAGTGAAAATGCAAATAATTTCGAAGAACTTGCAAATGTAGTATTGAAATCAGGATTGAATTTCGATAATAATAATATGAAAACACTCAATCATGGCTTTGGAAATCTATTAAATTTACCTTAAGATGGAATAACTCCAGTTCCTATTAATGATATAATTCAGAATAATACTATCTAAAGAAACACCACCCAGCAATAACAATAACACAAAGAAGATAAAAACGATAAACTGATTAATTTAAGAGCAGTAGAAACTAATATGGCAGCTGAAGCTGAAGCGAACACCTTAAAAAAGAGTAAATTCCTCATTCATGAAGATTTAATTATTCTCGAAAATAAAAACGAAACTGCTCCTCATTCTAATAAAACTACTCAAGCAAACATTCAAGGCGTCGAAGACCATTCATAAGATGGAAAACTAGGTTAATTAATTACTAATGACAATAAGAGCATGCTTAACATTGACAATTTATTGTCAGTGAGCAGCTAAACTGAATGGAATGCCTTGAAATTCGCTTATTTAAGATATACAATGAAGCATAAAACTACCACAGTAATCACTGATTTATGTCGATCATTCCTTGAGACTCTTGAAGCATAAATCACCGCCGTTGCTGAGCTGTATAAATAAGCTGATATTCTTGATAAATGTGTGAAAGCATACAAATCAGATATGAAAAATAAACAAAAGAACGTTGTCTTTGAAGATTTACAAGTCTTAATTGTGAATTGCAAGAAAATGTTAGATCAAATCACCATCACCAAAAATAACCTTACATAGCTCTCCCTTATGACTATAGTCACAAACACTTCTAACTCGCTAGTCGCTAGCATTATTCCACATGGAAATCTGCAATCGTAAGTTAAATGAGGAGTAGTTTGTTTGCTAGGATTTAGCTCTGTCCTTAAAAAATATCTTTACCAAATAATAAATAATGACCCAAAATCAACTGAAATCTTAGCAATTATCCGTGTTTGCATTCATTTCTTAATACATCACAAACTCCTGTCTAAAACTCTCTTCTCCCAAGAAGTTGCACCCCTGAATATCGAATATCTCTTCCTTCCAATAATAGCTTATTTCCAGATAATCTCATTCCATTTTTTCATTCTAGTTTTATAACAATGTTTCCATAATTAACCCAAGGCTGTTTGAAATTTCCCTTTGTTGTCTTTCTGCGTGTTTTAAGTAAATGCTTTCAGCAGATTGAATTGAGTGTCTTTTTTTAATTTATTTGCCTGAGTTTATTTTAAATTAAGAAGGCTTTTAATTAGAAGTATTTTATCTATTTCTTGTCTGAATTATGTGAATTAACTTAAGAAAAAGTAAGAGAAAAATCTGATTTTATTTTTTTTGTTTCTTTCGACCATTCAAGCGTCGATATATGAAGAGGTGGAAATGAGAAGAAGAAGGATAACCTGAAAAATAAAACTCATTACAAATCATTCAAAACATAGATAGTTTTATTGGTTGAATCTATCCAAATGTATTTTCCTTAACAAAATAATTCTTTGAATGAATTACTTGAGAAATCAATAATATTTCATATTGGTATTGTTTGATAACCTTCGAAGTATTTCATCCAATGAGCCTGTAGGTCAAAAAACAATAATAATAATAAATTTGATTTTTTAATCTCTTCACTTTTTGGCAAATTAATCCCTCAATTTAAGAGGTGATAGCAAAATATAAAATATTGTGAATTGAACCAATTGAACGCTGTCTGTTAATTCCTTTAGAGGAGGAGATTGTATCTTTCTTGAGATAAAGATTGAATGATTGTTGGGTTAATTTCTTTTGAAGAGCAGTACACAAAAAGTATTTTCAATGTGTGAATTATTTCTTTGCTAAATAATTATTATTTATTGGATAACAATCGGCAAAGAAAAAAACAAAACAAAGATAGTATTTAACAATATTATATTTAATGCCTGTTCATGTAGATAGCAAAGGCTAGAGTGAAAGTGAGAGAAATAAAGAAAGAGATAATTAAGAAAATTAATAAGTTTTCTGAGTAAACTTTGCAAGGAAAAAAGAATAACGAAAAATAAGAGAAAAAAGAGTCGTTATTCTTATTAGAAATTAATTCAAATCTAACTCTCTTTCTCTTTCCGTCAGTATTTCAGAATACACCAAGAGTGTGATTGAGTGAGTACCAAGGGATAAACAATTTCAGAATCTTTATATGGATGAGTGAGAAGGATGAGGAACTTTATGCTGTGCTACCATCTTCAGAAGAAGAAGCTCTGAAATCGCAGTTTGATGGCAATAATTGTATGCTAAAAGTATCAGCGGAAGAGCAAGAACCAATTTGTATGACATGGATTAATAATACTGCTAAGACACGAATTCATAGAAGAGCAGCTTCAAGTAATAATGGAAGAGCTAGCAGATAATATTCAATATAATAATGTTAAAGTTATGAGTAATAATAGGAATCCAGTGAAATTGACACTTCAAATGAATCCAAATAATAAGTAGATCAGGCATTAGTCAACTAGTAGATGGACAATCAATGTTAGAAAAAACACATGAATTATAATAATGTTAATGATAGCGAAATTAGTCCTGAATAGCAACCATAAAGAACGAATGAAGGCTGCTTTCCAAGTGAAATTGAAGAAAATAATCATGGAATACTTGATATTAATAGTAATTCTAAAATATCCTAAGAATCTTCATAACTTCAGGAACAATAGCCGTTAACATTTATCAATACCCAAGATATTTTCTACAAAAGCAAAGCAATTGAGCATTCTCCACCAGGAGCAATACAAAGCACTGTCTAAGAACAAATAAACAAAGTTAAATCATTGTTGCAAGCTGGCACAACGACTAATGAACATCTATTGAATTATTTCAAGAACTATGAAATCCATAACAAAGATGTGTTTGATCTAGGCTCTCTGCTTAGAAATCCAACTACGCGATTAAAGAAATACAAACATGGAGCTTATCTAGGTGTTATAGTGAATTCATAAAGATATGGACAAGGTAATTGAGATTCTGTTGCATTATTAGGATTCTTCACAATTAACTCTTGTTTTATGATATTTATCACTTACTTTTCCCTTTAATTTTTTAGGTATAATGCTATATGGAGATGGTTGTATTTACGAAGGTGACTGGCAGAATGATATGAAATTCGGATATGGTTATGAATTATTTTCTAATGGCAGCAGCTACAACGGTGGATATATTAATAATAAGAGTGAAGGTGTTGGTGTTTATATGTGGAGTAATGGTGAAATATACGATGGACAATGGATTGGAGGGTAGAAACATGGATCTGGAATGTGGTCAACGCAAAGAGGAGACACTTACATCGGGGAATGGAAAAGGAATAGACCAGATGGATATGGAGTGCACACATGGATCAATGGTAAAAAAAGTAGTTTAGTTTTAGTTAGAAGAAATCTTATTCGTTAAAGTTTTTGGGGTATTATTTTAAAAAAAGGTGACAGATATGAAGGTGAGTTTAAATTGAGTTTGAAACATGGTGAAGGATAAGAACATTTCGCGAATGGAGACTATTTCACTGGATAATATGTGAATGGAAAGCCTGAAGGAATCGGTGAATACAAGTGGAATGATGGAAGTAGATATCAAGGGTAATTTAGGAATGGATTACGGCATGGAAAAGGTAATGATATTTGGCAAAAACCTATTTATCAGATTTGTGGTGAGATTTTATATTATTTTGTTGTTGTTTTAGGTGTCTGGAAGAGGCAAAATAATAATGAAAAGGATAAATCTTGGGATTCTTATGAAGGAGAGTATGAGAATGATAAGAAATGTGGATAAGGGAAGTTTATATGGTCTTCAGGGGATTAATACAATGGAGAATTCTTTAATGATCTGCGACATGGATTAGGGGTTATGCAGTTCGCAGATGGATCAATCTATGAAGTAAAATTGTTAAATAAATTTGTTTCTTTAAAAATATGGAAAAAACGGGGGAAAATATCAGGACGAGAAAGAGAGAGAGAGAGATGGAACATTATCTATTTTTAATGTCTTTTTGAACTAATCTAAAAGGGAGAGTGGGAGCTAGGCAAGTAAAGTGGACATGGAATCATCAAGGTTCAAGGGAAGATTCTAGCTCAAGGGATCTTCAAAAATAACAAAATCATGCATAAAAATGATGAAGAAGAAGGAGAGGTAGTCTGTGAAGATAACACTAACAAGAGGGATAATAATAATAATACTGAAAACATAAGGAATGGTAGAGTAATGAAGGTAAAAGATATCAACAATAGCGATATTAAACATCAAATTAAGAAAAAATCACCTTAACAGAAAGATATCTAAAGAGTTAGTCCTGATTCTACCAAGACTGCGTTAAAAATGAGAAATGAAAATATAAAGGAGTAAGAAAAGAGACAACTTGGGATATCTTCTCATCAAGCGAACTCAAATAACTTGATTTTAAAAGATGAAAAAATCGGTGAATGTCTTTAAAGAACAAGAAAACAAAAGCATTCTTCAAAAGAATTGATAGATTAGCAGTCGTAGTAGCAGTAATCTAAGGTTAGAAATCAAAATACAAAACCTCAAGAGAAATAACAACGACAGGAGGTTGAGCAAACATGTCTCAATGAATAAGTTACGACTGCAGCTTCTAGGTTATTGTATGTAAATCTTGTAAAGGATTTACATTCTCCTTTGTCTGTCAATTCCTAAATCAGCTAAGATTCTCAACTCCCTAGGGTTTTCGCTAGTAGAAGCTACACTCTTCAGTAAACAATTTAGCTTAATTTCATTTAAAGTTTCTTTGAAGAATTTAGAAATTATTTTTGTTTTAAAAGTAAGAATATTGAACCATGCAACTAAAGAGAAGATTAGAATAATAAAGATTAAAATCAATGCTTACTAACTCCTAATAATGCAAAGAAATCCAGCAACTAAGCTCACAGGATCCAAAATGAAAATGAAGTTCCTCCTGATTATCTGACAAACAAATCGAATCAAACCTCATGGAATTTAGATTCTTCTTTTTCTTATGGTAAAAGTTTTTCTTTTTGATGTTTGGGAGGTGTTTTTCCAGGAATCTACTATGAGTTGAGAATGCTAATGTATTTTTTGGTTGTATTTACTTTAAAAGTTTCAAGGAGAGCCAATATGAATCAAAAGCAACGATCAAGAGGTAGAAATTTAGACAGCCTGACTATTGAAGGTTAAGGAAATTGTAGCAGCAATAGCTCCAATGCTACTAAATTTTAAGATACAGCTTGGAATAGTTGTGGAATTAATTCATCTGATGATGCAAGAACAAGTGTCTCAGGTATGCTGAAAGTACCTTCAACTTCACCATACGCTTAAAGACTCACTCCGATTCATAGAACACCAAACAAAAAGAGCTTCTCAACAGTTTTTTATAAGAAAACACCTCAAGGAGAACAATAATAAATTCTTATTCCCTAAAAAGATAATCTTCTTAAACTCTGTGAGAGAATAAATAAACCAGTTAATATTTTGAGAAGAGTAAAAGAAGGAGAACAGCAGAATCAAGAACAGGGAAAGGAAGAAATCTCTTAGGACATCTCTAAAGATAACGATAATGATCGAAATCATCAGTATCTAGATAAGAAAAACAAAACATTTACTAAGAACTTTCGAATCAGCAGTTCTGTCCCCAAATGCAGAAGGGCTAACACCTCCAAGGAAAATACAAATAAGCATGAACAAACTAACGCAGATACAGGAGGTGAGCTAGTGATTGCATGGAGACCAGCTGGATTAAGCGTTGTGGATCCTTTGCTACGATCGAAATCAACGGGTAAACAAAGAGCCTTGTGTCATTGCAAAGAAACAGCTCCTAGGAGAGAGTCCAAGATGCAACAGCTATCTTAATAGGTAGATTAGCAAAGGAATCCAACTGCTAGTATTGTCATGTTTAGATAAACTAATGGAAGCTGCTTTCAGAAGATGGATAAAAAATATGAAGATAAATACATTTTATTTTGATATTTACTCATTTTTCGGTCTTCTTTTTTGTTAAGGAATTTAATTATAGATTAATACTTCTCAGAATTTTAACATTTTCATGTTTTTACACATAAATAGTACACTAAAACACACAAAGTAGCTTTAAAATAACTATCGAGTTTATTTTTTTAACATTTTATAAAATTGGATTCAAGAGCATTTTGTTCCCTAGAAACAAGTTATATTTTACATATCCAACAATCAATGTGCCTTGAAAAAGATCAAAAATACCACAAGTCGGTGAGCAAAAGTGGTTAATAAAGTTTGAGTTTTTGGGGAGGTCTGATTTGAGAAGAGACTTCTAGGTGTGAGAAAGGTTTTTTTCTTGGCAATCTTGCACTTGATGAGATAAAAGTGATGGATTAAGGAACACAAGATGAGAAAGAGATATTGTGATATAAAAGAGAAGAAGATTGGAGTAGAAGGCAGAATATTTCTCATATTTTCTTGAAGTTCAGCTAAAATTAAAAAAATTAGAAAGTTAATAACAATACAAAGTTTGGCTGCTGCGGCCATTTTATTTGAGTTACTTAAAAAGGGAAGATAGAGACTTTGCCTGTAGCAGCTTTGGAAGCAGCTTGAGACTCATCGATATGATCATAATGAGAGTTAGCTAGTTCGACTATTTAGAACACGGCTTTCTACAGTGCATCCTCTCTTTCCTGATAAAAAGTAAAAGAATAATTTCAATATTTATTCATAATTTAAGTTCTTTATTCCTCTCCATGTTCCTCTCCCTCTCCTTATCTAATCCACGCAAATTACTTGTACTGAAATTGCAGTAGGAGCTATTTAAATGATTCTAAGAGGGATTTCCCATTCTTCGAAGACTCTCTTATTGCTTTTCTTATCCAAGAATGCTAAATATTTGGATTTGTCTTCTGTTTTGAATTAGATCGTGATCACTGCATTTATTGCTTCTCCTTGTTTGATTCTCTTTGTCTCTTTCTCAGCTGACTTTACAAGAGCTTTTACTTCATTTTCTATTTCTACATCGCCAGAATGCATCTTAAAGATAAATATGAAAAGAGTAAATAACTTGAATTTCAATAACAAACAAAGAGTAAATGGCTTCCTAATTGCATTTGCAAGATTCCTTAGTTAAAATAGGCAAAAATACAAGGGTCTATGCCAAATATCGATCATTTTATATCTGATTTTGGTTTGTAAAAATAATTATTTTTTTGTCCTTACAAAAGTAGTATTTTTGAGTAGATCTAGAGTCTTAAAATTAAGAGAGACTGTGCCTAGAGAACGATGAAAGAGAATCGTATGTGTTAAACACTGCACGCATTCACTCAGCAGATCGCATTCTATTACCTTTGTTTGTAAGGCAATTCAAATTACCAATCAAGAAATATGAAAACACATTGACTGGTTTTGATAGATTTGTTTTGAAAAAGAAATCCCATAATCTTACAATCTCATTGAGAGTCAGTCGAAGAGGTTCTTGGTCCATTTATATTATGAATTTAATAGTCTGCCTGTTTGTATGTGGTTTTTGGTTGGATGTTTATGCGTATGACTTTAATAATAATCTCTGTCACTTTCTTTCTTGTTTTTCTCTTTGGTTAATCTTGAAAATTTCCCCCTCCTTACGATTAATCTAGCTAGCACAAGAACTCCTACTCCATATTAAAAAAACATTTCCTTGTATTTCTAAAGTTTAAAAATGAGCTTTTTTTAAAGACAAATATCCTCAATGTTTCTCTCCCTCCATCTCTTCCCCAAATTGATTTGTGCTCTGCATTATTTCCTCTCTCTCACCACCAAAATTAAAATTAAATTTAAACTAAAGAAATTCTTTTTTTCTTCTTTCAAATAAGCTAAATCACCTCTGAAGAACAACGAACACTTTATTTACTTTTCAAATTAAATGTCTTAGTTTATTTTTCATTCGTACGGCTGGAAAATCAAACAGAATTTAGTTTGAATATTTTTATCTTTTGGTTTTAGCTATTTGTTTTAGTGGGGTTTCCATGTTATTTCACTTGACAAATGAATTAATGAATAGAATCTTCCTAAGACTATTATTTTTGAAGCAATGCAATTTAAATTAATTAAAATGAAATCAAAGAAATCCAATAAATTTTAACTTCTTCTTCAAATTAATTTTAAGTAATTTATTGATCTCTATCAAATAAGTAACCCTTGCTTTAGTTTTTATGATAAAATATGATTTTTCTCATAAAATACTTTGTGTGTGTTGAAAACAATAAAAAAATATGGAAATTATTTGGGCTGATACAAATAAGGATTTCTTTCAATCATCAAGCTTCCAAACTCTTTAACAGCAGCTGCTTTAATACTGAGTTTCTAAGCGAATACATCATCTATGCCTTGGTAATGCTGAGTTATGAGTTGGTATGTTCTATCGTTGCTTGTAATTGTGGTTTTCCTTATTTTTCAATCAGTCTTGAATAAAAAAAATGAAGCTGCATTTTTACATTCATTTTCATAGGAAAAATATGTATGCGACTGCTAACAAAGCACTTTGCATGCATATGGATAGTATGTCTTGGCTTAGCTTGATAGGGGTAGGGTTTACAGTGAAACTCTTGATCTAAACAACCTGATAAGAGGAATTTTAAGGAAGATTTTTGTTTATGTTGTTGTTATCATTTCCTGCTGCTTCTGGATTGATTGTTTGCAGGAATCTTAAGGTGTTTGGACTATCCTCAAACTTCAAAGATAGCTGCAAGATGCAGTTCTTGGATGTAAACAGCAGTTCCAAAGCAAATATCGAATAGCCATGCTGAGAGCTTAGTTATTGCAGATAAGGAGTTACATTCAAAAGGGCATTATCACTTTTCATGTACGCTGCTGACAAGGATATAAACTACTGCAAATTGTGATCTCTGAATCTAATTTTAACAATGAGGCTATCTCCAACAGTAAAAGTAGAATTTGTCCTAGGAGTATCACAGCTAGCATCTGCACACAAGAATGATTCTGTGGCGATCCCAACCACGGAAATACAGTTGTCATCCGCAGGGTTACATCCATCAGTGATTTAAGGATCAACATTCACCGCGAATGTCGTGGAGTTCTAGATGTAAATTAAGAATCGATTTTATCGTAGATATTCCACAGAATTACCGAGACTAACGGATAATTCAATTCTCGATAAACCTTTTGGAAATTAAAGAAAAAGATAAAAATACATCAAAGGAGAGGAATTTGTATGATTTGTTTTGAGCATACCTAAGTAAGAAGTATCGGAGAGATTACTGATGGAGAGATTCAATGGGATATTGAATTGCAATCCAGCAGGGAAGGAGGTGTTATAAGCAAAATAAGGAGCATATGAATCAGAGAATTATACATAATTCGTTGTAGTTTATGAATCATAATTTCTATGCAATAATAATGCCTACAGCTGAGATTAACAAGATTCTAAAACGATTGAAGTTGTCAAATTAAAGGAGAATTCCACAGAAATAAGTAAATAAGGTTCATCAACATGTTACTAGATAACTGAAGAAGGTAAAACAACTATTTCGGTGATCGCTTATGCTAGAGAACTATCACAGGAAGAAAGTCCTGAGGGAATTGCTTAACATTCAAAATTTTAATAATACAAAGAAGGAAGACACTAACATGATCCATTGCTACTAAGGGATTATGTAGAACTGCAAGAATTACAGTTATTCATCCATTCTCCAGTGCAGCTACTACATCTCTCATAGCATTTGTTGATTTCAACTGTGAGAGATCGGATTCCCCAGGATTTATATGGCTAGATATTTGCGATAAATGTATCAAAGAATTCAAGTTAGAGAGCTTAAGAGAAATGAGCGAATTCTACGGAGAAAGAACAACTCCAGTCATTGAATTATGTTGGGTTTGAGCTGTTACTGCTAGCACTTCCACACCAATTTCCACTGGAGCATTGCCAAAATTGTACGTCTGACGATGAAGACTATGTAGGAATCTGATTGGCTTAGATATTGAATATCTCGAAATTATCAGCATTTAATTTGAATTACTCGTTCAAATCGTTCTAGGTATTGCCTATGCTGTCTGAATTTTAGGCAAAATCAACAAAAAATAATGAAATAAAAGATATTTTGGAAAGGTATTTTTTCGAATTATCTTACCTATTAAGAATAGTTCAAATGTAACTCTGGCTTTGAAATGTGGAGGGAGAGGATAGAATACCTTTGTGGTGTGATTCCCGTTGATTAACGATGGAGGAGAAACATTCGGAGAACAACTTGAGATTTAATCATAAGACCAGCCGTTCAAATAAATGGGTGAGAAGGTTCTTTCATCTAAGTCTGTAGTGAAGAGACCCCATTCAGCATTGGCAAGTTAAACTAAACTTACGATTACTATTAGCACGAAAGCTAAATTGAACTTTCTGGCAGGAAAAGCAGTTGACTTTCTTGCTATATGTCTTTACGGTTTTTGCATTTTTTAGAAAAATAAAATAGTTTAAAATTTGAGCTTAAATAATAATTATTATAAGCACAAGTGGTAAGGAAATGCTCGGTTTTATGGTTCGCTAAAAGATCAAAACATTGAGATAATCTTGAGGTTTTAAAAATCACTCCATCACAACAATTAGATTTTACTAAATCAATCTTTTCCATAGATTAATTGGGAGTCATTAAGAAAGATTGAGAGAGATAGAGAGATTAAAGCAAGAAAGAGAGCAATTTAGGAAATTAGAAAAAAAAGTAGTTAGTTTCAATCTCTCTTAACGGCCATTTATTGCATCATTAAAATAGGCTTGAAATAAATATTAACGAGTATTCCTTTAATCAACTTTTTGAATAACAGCAAAACCAACTTAAACACAAAAAATAGCAAATAACTATTGTGGTGTTGTGCTAATATTTCTGGGGAGGGTGAGATGGATCCATCAAGAGATAAATAAGAATATCAGAAAAGCAGAGCGATTTTTCAATTGTGTGGTCGCTGGAGGAGATAAGAAAATCCTCACCATTAATTATCTCATCAGATTTTGTTTGGTCTTATTTTTAAATTTTTAAGTATTTTCAAAAGAATATCAGTTAGCAAACATGAAAGAAAGAGCAAATCCTCAAAGAATAAGAAGGTTTAAGATATTTTCAATTATAATTTCATATTAATTTATGAAAAATTAATGCAATCTAATAATTAAGTTAAACTATTGTTTTACACCAAAAAAAATCGCAATGAAAAAAAACAAGAGTAAAAGCGTATGGGGAAGTAGATAAAAAAGTCAACATTGAAAGTAGATAATGAAGCAATCTCTATTGCTGGTTATCAAGAAAGAAAAAGAATTCACTCCTTTGTAGATTAGAAAATTCACTGGACCTGAAAAACTTAGATAATTAATCAATCAAGAAATTCACAAATTAAATAGAGCAGAAACCCTCTTGAGATAATTCTTTTGAGAGATAGAAGGGGATGGGGGGGATGGTTAGATGTGTGAAATTTAAGATGGAGTTGTTCGATGAGGGATCTCTGCTTAGTTCTTGAATAGAATCTCCATTGTGAACTGAAATTACCTACTTTTTTCAAATGGGTTTTTGGTTTTGTGATAGTTATTGCAAATAAGGAGATCAAATGATTCACAGGATTGTTAATACTATGATTAATGGCATATATTTTTCAATTCTTTGAATCCTTTAAAAATAATCATCTTTATTATCTTTAAAAACCTTTTTCAAAAATCTAAGTAGTAATTGGAGAAGTTGAACCATTATTTGAGCACATTTTCAAGATATTTAAAATCTTTATTTTTCTTCTCTAATTTTACCCAAGTTAAACTAAAATCTTTGTGCTTTTTAACAACCATTATTTTTTTGTCTTGTTCTTAAATAAGAATGATATTCATTTTTTTGTTTGTTTTAAAGAGTTGTGAATTCCTTTTATTATCTTTGAAGATCTTTCTAATCTACAAGATAGAACGTCAAACAAAATACATATCTACTTTTACAACTATTAGTAATTATTTTTATTTATTTGATTTTAGCCTTTTGCCATCATTTTTGTTAAGAGCATGACTGTCTTTCCATAAACTATCCCTGTCAAATTATGAGACTAAACTTAACAAGTCTTGGAATCTGTTGAAGAAGTATTTGCTTAAGCTGAGTAGAGTAATTTGATGCTAATTTGACTTCATTATATCTAAATGAAGTAGAAATGACCAAACAATAAGATTATTCATTATCACAAATACAATCTATTCGTTTGAATGAACTAACAAAAGGACTTTATCATTGAAATGTGTATTTAGAACTTATTTTTTTACTACAAATTGAGATTGAGCTTCAAAAGACCTTTGCATCTTGATAAGCGCTTCACAAAGTTGATCATCTCATATTTTGAAAGATTATTGTTCCTAATGAGTGGTTTATTTTCCATGTTAACAGCATTCAATCAAACCAAATATTGTTGATAAATAAATTATTTTTTGTTCATCTATTCTTAGTTTCTTACGATAAGTCTAGATCAAGCGATACTAGTTTCTGGCATTTACTTAATCCTAATATAATATCTAGAGCTTCAATGTAGCCCAAAGCGTTCCATCTGTTATATTAAACCATAACACACATATTATTTATTGCTTTCTAAGATAAAGTAAAAGTTCTTTTTTTAGAAAAATTCTAGAAAATCAATATAAAAAAAATCCCGAATAACCACAATAATAAAGAGAATCATAAAGTAGACATTCAAAAGTCACTCGATCTTACCCCATGTCTAGCTCCAATACTTGGAGATTTTGAAGGAGTGCGAAATTATTTGACCAAATACGAATTGTCTCTGAACTCAAACATAAATACCTAAGCCATGTTTTGCATACAAAGAGAGTGAGATTACGAGAGAGGAAACAGACAAATATCAGATTTATACCTAAAGCTTAATGTTAGATTTGCTGCATCTCTATGGGAGTTCAAGTTTTTGAGCAATGCCACTTCTGCTTTCTTTTTCTACTTCTTTGTTTTGCTGTCAAGGTTGGAAATAAAATAAGTTGTAAGATAAAAGAAGCTGTTGATGGCATTGTTTTGGAATTATTGCAGCCTTTCAATTGCATAATGATAGGTAATACAGCTAAAAGAAGTATGTGGATATGGGGAAAAAAAAGAAAACAGAAAAGTAAAGCTAGGTGAAATTTCCCTTTGAATACCAATTAAAAATGGTATATTACGTGTGAACGAGCAGCCATTGTTTGAGAAAGAGTAGTCTACTCTCATGCGAGAACTTATCCCATTTAGTTTTCATTGAGATCCTACACTGATTTCCCATATAGAATGATGTAATTCAGAAGTGTTTTGTCACAAAAGTTTATCAATCGATCCGATTTCAAGAGAGTTTAAGTTTTCTTTGAATGAGGGGGGAAGGTAAGGGGGGAGATAACAATTTTTTTTGAGGACTGAGTAATTAAGGAAAGATCAATTGAGGCCGTGCAAATAATCAGTTTAGTCGTCATTGCTAATAATAGAAAAATAGAAGTTTTGCAGAAATTAATCAAGTTAGTTTCTTTGAAATAGAAGGTTTATCCTTTTTAGAAAAAGAGAGAAAGAGAGTCCTTTGAAAGCCCTTTTGATTGATATTTTTATTAGATATCCTTAAAGGTTTAGTGTCATTTTCAAGACTACTAAAAAACCAATTATCCGTAAGAATAATTGAGCAATTAAATATTTTTTGAAGGATTCGAATTGCAAAGGCTAACAAACAATATGTACAAGAATCAAAGCGGGAGTTAAGCGAATTAACATTCAAAATTCTATGTTTTATTCAGTGAATAAATAAGTTGAAGATGCAGAAAAATAAAGCCAGTTCAAAGGAAAGTCATATTGGGTCTCCTTTGCGTTCTCTCTTAGCATAAAAGGACAGAAAAGAAACCTAGAACTATAATAATATCCCTGAATAAGTCAATAGTTTAGTTGTTCCAAAGGCAGGCTTGATAAATCCAAATTTAACTGGAAATAATAGCCAACAATAACAGCAACAAAGTGATGCCAATTTGAATCATGATAGCATCAAAGATCTATCTTCCAAAGACAAAGACAGAAGGAATCCATACAAGCAATAGGAATAGATGGCGTAATAACAGCATAAATTGTAATAGTAATTTTTCTAAAAAATCGTGCCTTCAAGTCTAGATAAATCTTCAATTGATGCTAACTCCATGAGTTTCCAGAATTACACCCATCCTCCTAATATTTCTCTGGTATCTAATCAAGCACGCAACAATTATCTGAATAGCAGCAGCAGCACTACACAAGGTATGCCTGAGAATCTATCCTAGACATAACCATAGCCTTCCTCGAAGTCAGAGTCATTGCAGGGATTGCCCAAGCAAGAACAAAAACAACATGAACATATCCAACAGTAGATCAATCACCCATAGCCATCACAACAATCTTATTAAAAAATATCATAATCTCAATAGAAATTGCAGGCGATGCTCGTTGAACCTAGAAGACAGGGAATTGCTAAATCTCCTCCAATGGCAATAGACACAACGATGAGTCCGAGTGGGAACATGTAAGCTAAGTTTATTTCCATAAGCAAAAGCTTTAATTAGAGTAATTACAGTACCATTGGCAAGAACACCACAACCAACAATAACGCTACTCAATACAATAATTATCTCTCCATCAGCCACAAAACCTCCAAAACAGCTAATTAAGAAAGAACATAAAATAAATCTAATATTGCTAATCGCAACAATAATCCTTAGATATATCCATCCTCGTAATCATCTCCTTCTTCGTATCTGCAAACCCTTCAAGAATACTCTCCATTCAGGAAAACAAGACAATCACTTGAAATCAAATCAAAATCTACACTCACAGAAGGAAGTCACACTGCAGGTTCTTCAAAGAATCGATCGTCACTGATCGAAAGAAATTCTAAATCACCTTAACCTACTCACCAAAAAGACAACTACAATCATCGGAAGACCAACGATCCTTCAAGTAACTCCTAATATCAACCAAAGGAATTTCAAAACATAAATTTGATAATTGTTTTTTGAATCAGGACGCAATAAAGAAAAGATTCTAAAAAGCAACACGAATTAAAAGAATATTTCAAATGGATACTTCTAACTCGCCTCTTACAACAATAATACGAATCTAAGTCGTAATAAATCCTCTGTTTCTCCAAGCAGCAGTAGCAGTGCAGGAGTAGCTCGCTCAAAAGACGTATCATCAGTTAAATCTCCTTAGAAAAAGATTCACTAGCAATCAGCAGCTGCAGCATTAGCAGCAGCAAGTTGTGCTGCTTCGATTCTCCTTTAATCTTCTCCTTCCTCAGTGAATCACATCTCTTCTTAAACCTACACACCTTTACATGCTCTCCTCTCTTCACATCCACCGTATTTTTGTTTTATTCTCTTTTGTAATTTTCTCTAACTTTGTGTTATTTGAAAAGTCCATCTCGAGCAGCTAGTGGAAATGCAGCTTAGATGTTCATTTAGCAAGTCAAGGAGAAGATTATGAGAAGCAAATAATCTCCAAGTTAGTCTCATTAAAAAAACAGCAAAAGCGAATAGTCGATTAGTAAAAATCATAAGAGACCTAATAATTCCAAAGATAATAATAACAACAACAACAACAGCCGAAATGGCTAGAATCAGCAATATCATCATTACCAACAAGAAAACACCTAATTTAACAATCAAAATATCCTTAATCATTCACAGCAATATTCCGTTTAATCGATCGCTTAGCTTTCCCCGAATAACTGCCCTCTTAGACCTACCTAATTGAATGTCTCGCCGCAAGGGAAAATATCCTGTAATAAGTTTGATTTCTCGAAGTTTTAAGCATGCTCTCCTTCAGCAAATTCAAGAACTCTGACATCATCTGCGAGCTCCAGAATAGATTAGCATGCTAGCAATAAGGAAAAAGTCAGAAATCATTTGATTTCAAAGACTACTGCAATTTCAGGGAGAACTCAGTAACATGAAAATACTTAAACTTCCATGGTAAACAATAATCTGAAAATCGATGATTCTGCTGTGATCCTAGCAAATCCAATGAATAATATGACAGCAATGTCACCAAACACCAGTTGCCCAGTAGCGATTAAACTCCTTCCTGAGGTATCTCATCTTTATTTTTCTTTTTTTTCTAACTTCTAGCAGATTCATTTTTTAGAGTGACGATGAGATGAAACTTGATAAATTTCTCCTAGGAAACAAATTCAGTTTAGCAAATAAGAAAGAATATTTCGAAGGGTTAGTGAAGACACTAAGGGAAGCATCTTTGCAAAGTAAAATAAGGGAGAAGAACTTGCATTCGAAAACTATCAACAATATTTCAAATACAACTCCAACTCGAAATTAAACAGCAACAATCTAGTAATAACAGTAGCATCTCAAATAATCTCCTGTATTTTCAAGTGGAGCATAAAGCGCATATCCAGGTGGTTCTTAGCAATGGAAGCTCCTGGATAAATTAGTTGAAGCAATCGAGATGCCTATTGAAAAGATCTTAGAAGATGATACTTCCTCGAAAAATGCTCTCAAGGAATAGCAGAAGCGATTTGAAGAGCTGCTCCAATGTGAGAGGGAAGGGAAGATTGAGTTGATTAAAAGAGTCAGAGAAACTTAAGAATATTGTAATGTGCTTTAGAACGAACTTAACTTCTTAAAATAGAGTTCAGAGAATGATCACAGCTAGATTCATAGTAAAGATGTTTATGAATAGGCGAATTAATTTGGTGGTATCTCCGATAATGCTTTTGCTACTCTTGCTGCTCATGCAACTAATAATACTAAGCCATAGGTCTATGATACCTCCTAAAGTAAAAATATCGAGCTTCATTGGGGGATTTCTGTTTTAAAAACACAAAGAAAAAGAATATGTTTTGTTGACTTTAACACCAAGAAAGCAGGAATTGTTTGATTTTAGGGTGCGTTTTCTATTTTGTATTTAAAATGATTGATTATTTTGTCATTAAAATGAGATTTGATCGTTGAAATAACTACTTTTTTAACCCTAAGTGAGCGACACTTCAAGCGACGTGCTTTCTCTTTGTGCCAATGACCTACATACCGAGGCTAAGATTTCTGAAATTCTCAAGGGTAAATTGAAAATCAATCTATCTTCATTGAATCCAGCTGCACTTCGCTCTTAAAATGCTAATCGCAATGCTAAGAATAACAATCAAACTAATAATACGAATTCTCATGACTAAAACTAGCAGTTTTAGGATATCTATGGATATCATGATGAATTTATGAACAAATTTGATGAATTCTCTTAGTCTTGGAGAGATGCTATCATAGCGGAATAAAGATATCCATCCGAAAATCCACAACCTGTTGCACATGTTCCGATGAAAAACTAGTGAAATACATGATTTCAATAACACCATAGCAAAGAATTTTTTCCAATCTAAATTTTTTAGAAAATAAGTGATAAAGATAAATTGCTGCATATTTTTGTAAAGTAATCTAAACGAGAATTAAGTTATCAATCAAACTAATTGACAGTGTTATTAAATACAGTTTGGACGGCTGTTTAGGGTTGTTAAATACTAAATATTTGAAGATATACTCACATTTATTGGGAAATGCAAAAATAAACCAGAAAAAAAACAAACAAACGCAAAGACACAATGAATTCAAACTGAAAAATAACTGTATACTCTACTGGCATTGGTATTCCATTGAATAAACTGGGTGAAAAGGCAAAAAATACATAAAAAATAGATTATCAATTTCCCAAAATAATAGCTATTTTCAGGTTCTTTTTATCGAATCCCTAATATCATCCAAAACGAATTGAATCAAAAGATTTCTTGTATTCTCTGAATTGTAACTGAATATCGGAAATCGGTAGACCTTTTCTCTTCTTTTTCGATCTTTCGAAATCACCTAAATCGTTGTTGTTTTGTCGACTATCGTTGATAAGATTACTTCTGCTATTTCCAGGTGATAAACATCTCGCAACTTAAACTGAAGATGAACCACAATCTGACCATGAAGATCCTCGTAGTACATTTACTGAATGATGTCTCTAAAGTGGAGTCTTATATCCATCGAACTTGATTGGCTATTAGAAAACTTCTCCTTGTTGTTGGACAGGTCCAGATAACTGTTATACATCTGGTTTTAGTTAAGTTTCTTGATTTACAGCATTTCCAACACTTGCAATGTTAGCTCCTATTTCTTTAGTTAAAGTATCTCCAGGCTAAGACTGCTTTAGCTAGGATGGTTTTTCTTGCTACGGCTAGACACCATCATTATTCTTTAGTTTTACTTAAAATTATTCTTCTCCAAGCTTAAGAAGATATTACTATTGCTATGATGGTACTTCTGTTTGTCCATTTTGCTTTCTTTCTTTGTGCAAATGCTGTTTAATATGGCTTTATTTCTTACTTTCAGATATGCTAGCATAACTTTTCTCTTTCTTAGGCACAACTAGAAGTGCTCTGATCGATGCAGGTAGCTGCTGCTTTTCAATCACATGATCTTAATCTTGCTCTCTTGGAGAAGGTGGCATTATTTAGAAGTTTGCTGAATTAGCATTTTATGCAGTTTATTTAGCACAACTGTTGCTGCTGCTGGTTATTTTGCTGAGATTTTATTTGCTTTTCTGGGCTGATAAGTAAACTGTATTGGCAAGTTCTTAAGATGAAAGGGAAGCCGATGGACAGTGATAATTCACGGTATGGTATTTGGAGTAATCGCTTTTGAACCTAGCATTCCATAGTTCTTGTTGTGATTGAGGGAGAGCATATGTACTGAATTTCTTCGTTTATGCATCGAAAACATGGCTTTATTTCTGCACTAAATTGATTCTCTTTAACCCTCGGAGATTAAACATATGTTCTTCTCCAATCTAGGCGACTGTCCCCATGCCTACGATGAAATGATCCTCTGCGTGAGGAGGTATCTTGATTCCTTTGCCATCCATGAGGAAATCGCTATGAAGAATAAAATCCTCCCAGCTTCCTTTAGTATATTTTGCTATTTTCAGAGGGCTTTCTTTGCGAGGAGGTCCATGTGTAAACCCATCACCTGAAGTACGTTGGATGACTTTCAACCATGTACCTTCCTAGCCTAAAGAACGACTTTGTTTCTCTTGGATTTTCTCACGACGAGGAGAGTAGATTTCCATAGGACAATAAGATGATAAGATTCAAGGAGAGAGAGAGATGTGTGATGCCCTTAAGCTTTTAATTGTGGCAATAATATCCAGTTTATTATTTTTTATTATTCTTATTTTTAACAAGTGCAATTAACTTGCCAGTCGCCAATCAAGGAATTATTGTGATTTATTTTTTTATTTATCGCGCAATTTTTCACATCATCCACTACTTTTTCAATGTTTTCAAAAGGTCCCTTAAGAAAGCTTTGAAATTGAATATTTATTTGATTTTTTATTCTTGAAAGAAGATATTTATTAGTTTCGAATTGTTCAATTGCTTTTTTCTAATTTTTTCACTGATGTGGATTTTCTAAAACATTTTGATTCATTTTGCTGGAATTGTTAGATGTTAGATATTGAAATATGGATTAGCAAAAGGAAAAAGGCTTCATTTTTATGAATTTGACTAAAGTGGATTATGTTTGTTTCTTTTAAGTAGACCCTCCAATGTGAAACTTGAAAAATCATAACATGTGGATACTAAAGGTGATTTAATTAATTAATCAATACTCGTGGCACATTTTCAACAACAAGAAGACTTGTTTATAAATTATTTCTTATTTTCCGCTGATGGATCATCTTCTTTACTTCCTTGAGTGAATTAAATTAATTCATTTTATGATAAATTAGCTTCTTTTGTGAAATTTTTGATTGATTTTTGAAAAGATTCTAAAGTTATCAAATTAGGTCTAAGAATATTGTATTTCATAAGTAGAACAATGGAATTTGAGAATCTAGGAGCTCGATGCTCTTATTCTGCCTGCCGATATCAAGATTATCTGCCTTCTTCTTGCTCATAATGCTCTCAATTAGTAGATAATATTGCTTAGCAGAATAAACATCCACTTTTTGCAAATACTTTGTTCTTATTATTTTTTTGGGTAGTTTTGTTAAGAGCACTTCAGGCCTATCAATCATGACTGTGCAGGGTAAGCTCAAATAGCAGGAAAAGTAAATAAAAAAGAATCGATGACATGTCCATTCTGCAACAGGCTAATCACATACTCCCTTGAAAAGTTTTCTTCGCCTGAGAAAGCTGTACAAAACATTAATAAATGCATTAAATAATAACAATAATCATGAAAACAATTAAATTTGTGATGAATAGTTGTTGTTATTATTAACACTTCAACTCTGTTTTTGGTAAGTTAAGCGACCACGAGAAGAGTGGTAATTGCTTTGAGAAGAAACCAAGAGAAACATGTAACGCTGTGAGTTCGAAAGACAAATCTATGACTCCATGCAAGACGAAACTCACCGAATTGAATTTCTTTAATTGCTAAGAATGCTCTCAAAAGGTATGTCTTAAATGCAGAATGCCTGAAGATCACAGCTGCAAAGAAGAAATAATCAGAAAAAAACAATAAGAAGCTGAAGAACGTAAAAGAAAAAGAAATTAAACTGAAAGAGAAGCACAAGAAAGATAGGCTAAGGTGCAGATGCAGAAAGAATTAGCTGAGGTGAAATAGGAAGAGCTAAGATAGTAATCAGCAAAAGATATTCAATAATAAATCATAGCAAGAAGGTAAATGCTGCAAATGGAAGAATAAGGTCAAGCTATTCAGGGAGAAAGTAATAGGAATGTAGAAAGAGAAGAGAAAAAAGAAGAAAACCAAGGGAAAACTAGTACAGAAACTGAACAAAATGCAGCGGAAGAACTAAGAAATAGTAGATTCTCTAATAACTCCGGAGCAAGGAATCACAACGGTTCCACTTCAGGGCAACAACCATTTCAAATCTACCATTAACTCAAAGGTACACCAAAAAAGGAAACACAAATTTGCTTTTATTTGATCATCAGCCAGCACAGTTTTAACTCAATGTTGGTCAAACAATTAATTATCTCAACGAATCCTATCTTATTTGGTTACTTTTTTGTTTTGAAAAGACTTAACAAATAAGGCTATTCGAAATTTGGAGAGACAATGCGATGAAGCTAGGCATCATCCACATTTTTGGGATTTTCTTTTGCTATTTGGATTGCTTGGACTTGGGGGGTATTAGATTATTCAGTAATACATGTGAGAAGAAAAAAAAAGGTTATGGATAACCAAACTTTAAACAATTATCTGAAATATATTTTGTGCATATGAAAACAGTTAGTTATTCAAAATAATAGATAAAAAATGACAAATGTACTACTGTCAACAAATCAACTGAATTGTTGTATGTTTTCATTTATATGTGTATTCCTTCATAATGCAACAGTTAGTTATGATGAAGTTGAGTGATTTGTGTCATACAGCTAAATATTTTTAAGTGTTGAATCCTTGAAATCATCTCCTTCATATGGGTTCTGATATGTTTTGAGAATATCATTGAAATCCTTGTATCTCGTTTCCACAACGAATTTCAAGGAACAAATAAATCCGCAGAAGGCGCATGCTGAAAATACATAAAAATTCACAGAAAGTTCTGTGTTGTAATTCAGCACCAAGGAGATTGTATTCCCCAGCCAGTTCATTACTATTGAGTAGCTCATACCTCTATCCTTGAGGATATCAGAAGTGAAAATTGATGTTACTGGTCCGACAGAGAAATTATATGCAGCATAGAAAGCAAAAAGACTTATTATGAATAGAAATCTCAAGCTTATGTGATTAGCAAATTGTTCTTTTCCAGGACTACTGATGATGGCCAGGGCTAGCTGCATTAACCCGCAGAAAAAGAAACCACCAACGAGATATCGTTTTCTAGCTAATTTTCTATTGAAGGATACTCCCAGTGTGGAAACAAAAAACAAAAATAAATATGACCCTAACACAAAGCAGCACATTGTATCGTAGTCCTAAGCTATTATTCCAAGAACAGAAGTAGAATAAACTGCTAGGAAGGTGTTCCCGCACATTTGTTGGAGGAAATTAATTGCCATACCGATTTTGACACGGTTGTAGAACGAATCTTCTTGAACTCGATTTGGGACAATATCCTTAACTTCCAGGTCACTAAAGTCAATAGATCCAGGAGACATAAATTGCCTTTCAATGTTGAGGACGTGCTTATCTTGGTATATTTACTTTATTGCGTTACGACCTTTTTCATTCTACCCGATTCGATAGTAGTAATATGGTGTGTCAACATTGTAGTAGAATACCAGCATTAAAAATCGAATAAAACACACAATCGCTGGGGTTATGAAGACAAAACGCCAGTGATTACCAGTTGTAGCCTCTGTGACATTTTCTTGCAATGGTAAGTTCAGCAGAAACCCGCAGATTATACCTAAATTGGTATTGGCTTGAACTAACGCTCCGGTTTTACCAGCCATGTTATCAGGGGATATTTCACGGATATACAGCGATATTACACTTGCATTCATCCCTACTGCGACTCCCATGACCATTCTAGCCAGCATGAACACCCACCAGACACTGATTTGAGACAATCCAGTTGCTAAAATGAAAATCCAATCTGCTAACATCATGAATTTTCTTCGCTCCATTTTGTGCATCAAATATTGCGATAAATAGGCACTGATCAAAGCACTCGCGGAAAGCACTGTCACAACAGTAGTCTAAATTGTAAAAAGTTACAAAGAATTGTTAAATTCAACCTCATTTCCATGAAAAATTATGTTTTTATGATTGTTTTTCGAAAATCTACACAAAGATTTCTTTTATTGTCTTCAGCAGTGCCGAAATTTGTGGCTAAATAATTGAACGAGATGCCTAACTCTGAGATCGTGTATCCTGCAACGAATGTACCCCAGCAGGCATTCTGGACTCGCATATATAAATATGGAGAAGACTTATGCATGTAAGAAGCTGGTTTTCCATGCTTAAAAGTAATAGAGTCTTGTTTTTGGTATGGAGTAGTGTCAGCCATAAGGGTGATTGAACAGCAGGTTTCTTTGGTGGTGTTGTTGTAGTTCTATCTGCCAATTTTGATCCTTCTTTGGGTCCAAAAAAAGATGCAAAACGAAAAATCTTAAAAACAATTATTATTGTTTTCTGGGAAGAATTGCTAATTACCAATGGTATTTAAGCAATCAGGTGGCTACAAAGTCATATTAAGGATTACTCGGCTTTCTTCATACTTTTGATTTGTCCCAATTTTTTTCCCATAAAATCCAAGAAATGTATTTCCCCCCACAAAATAATGAAAATTAGATTACACTGCCAAAAACAAAATATTTGGAAAAGGTAATTGGGAACAAATTATCTTAATCAGACTAACAGGAGTAATTACTTGCTGCTAACAAGGACTTCCTTCATTTGAATGAGTCAATCGCTTTAATTGTAAGTATCTATTTTTATTTCAAAATTAACTTTTTAGTTTTTTGGAAGATAAATGAAGCTGTTTCTTAGCCTAACAAGGAGACTGAATTCAATCATATGTCCAAAAGAATGTATTTCATTTTTGAAATAAGATTCGTTTACAAAATATCTTGAAAAGCAAAATCCATCCATTTGTCGTATTAGTTTCATAAAATAAGAATGTGAATAAGTTGTGCCTCATGAGCCATTAGCAAATTGTCTGGTAACTAATATCTTACTAACATTGGAACTCTCGAATATCAGTAAAAAACAAGTAGTAGAAGAATGTTTTTATTATCTTATGAAATGAGAAATTCCATTGAATTTTTAATTTTACCTATTTCTCAGAGATTAATTTTTCAGAACAATTTGGTTACTCTATCTTATTGAATTTTTCACTTTTTTCAGCTTTTTTCATTATATTAGAGATTATGAGTAAGTAAAATTGAATGGGGATTCAATAATTCTGGTAATTTGTCTGGAATATTTTTTGAGACTTGTATTTATATTGTAGTTCCTTATCATACTCAAATTGTCTTGATTTTTTTGGCCATTTCCTGAAGAATTCATAGCAGCCGATTTTGTAGAATAAGCATGGTTGTGGTAGGGAGATCAACTGAATCAATAGAACTAGGCCTAATCATTCTTTAGCTTGCAAATGAATTAATTCTACTGCTAAAACTAATCTAAGATAAAATCAAAGAGTATTTACAATTAACAAAACACCTTGATACATTTACTGTAAATATTGATTTAAAGGAATAATTAAAGAAATAATAATAAAAGTTTTGATTCATACATTCTTTTTATTTTTTTAATGAATTGGTACTTGGCTGATATTATTAAAGGGCTTTCATTTTTTTAAATTAAAAATGTCCAATGAAATTGTCAGATTAACCCCACCTCATTCAGAATAACGCTCAATCAAGAAACAACTTAAGAAACCATCCAAGAGATCAGACACCCTCGAAAGGAGAAACAAACATACAAAGAAAAGAAACTTTTTATCATTCTAAGTAAGGATAGTTTTCGGAATGTTCATAATTTTTTATGAAAATAATCACCGTAGAACAAATGATTTCAAAACAAAAATAGGACTAGAAATCATAATCACAAAAGGGGGAATATTTTTACTCGTTAGTTAATAGATCAATCTAATGAAACATATTATCATAATCAAACCCACTTTGATAGTTAATTGATTAATTGCTCTTCTCCACGAACGATTAAAAAAACAAATATTTAGCAAAAACTTCAAAATATTATTCTAAACACAAACACCTACTATTAACTAATGAGCTAATCGCCGACATCAACTTCTTCTTCAATTCTTTCCTAGCCTTCTTAATAATCTCCTAGTCCATCTAATTAACCTAGATTATTATACACATCCATAGGAGGCACCGTTTCAGGGATAGTTACAAAACTAGCAATCCATCCTTTAGACACTCTCAAGAATAAATTGCAAGTCAGAGACTGTTTTTGTTCTTATTTTAGCATAATTCTTGGCTTTTTTATTCTCTGAAAAAGCTGATTATTCTTTTGTATCTGCTTCTAACAAACAGGTGGATCAAAAACGTCTCAACTCTAAAAATATCAAGACGCATTTCCTCACAAAGATCAGTAATCAAAAAAATGAGGATATTATGAATGAGAATACAATAGCTGATGGTGGAAATAAACGTTTGATTGCTCATCATTTTGAATGAAGAATCTGCTCAAATTTTATTATTATGTTTTTCTTTCCTTTTGTTGTTAGCCATTGAAACTTGGAAGAATGAAGGAATCAAAGGGTTCTACAGAGGAGTAGGAATATCAGCTGTACAAACAAATTAACACATAAATCTTATCTTTTTTATTCTTTTGCATTATTATCTTTGAAATGTATCTTTTCTACATTTTCCCAAATAATATGCTCTTAATATCAGATTGGATCAGCACCAGCGATGTCTATTTTCATGACAACCTATGAGTTCACTAAAGGATAACTCAAAACTATCAAGGTATAAGTATATTTAGCTTCAAATTTTGCTAGCAATATTTTTATTATCTTTGTAGTTTTTTGAAGGCTCTCCGTTTATCTCGTATATGATATCTGGCTTTATAGCAGAACTAGTGAGTTGTGTCTTGTGGTTGCCAATTGACGTCCTCAAATAGCGCTAGTAAGTCCAACATAATCTTGGAACCTACCATTACAAAAATTCCTTCGATGCAACAAAGCAAATAATTGCACAAGAAGGAATTCAAGCACTCTACAGAGGTTTCGGTGCAACTTTATTATCTTTTGGTACATCAGTAGCGTTATTCTTCTCATTTTACGAAAAATTAAAGGAAATGTACGTAGAAGATCCCAAAAATATTGGATTTGGTACAAGTCTTCTTCTCTCTGGTATTGCAGGTTCTTTTTCAGGATTTCTATGCAATCCTTTGTTTATGGCTAAACTTAGATTACAAGTGTCGTAGAATAAGTAAGTACAGTCATCGACAATGTAGAATCAACCTACATTTGCATATAAGAATGTATTTCATGGGGTATATGAGATTTACAGAAATGAAGGTGTTCTTGCGTTTTTCAAAGGAGTTGGAACGAAGATATTGCTGAATACTCCTTAGAAAGCACTGACAATGAGTATCACGGAGATTGTAAGGAAATGGTTAGTAATTATGGAGGAAAGGAAGACTAAAACGAACATGGAATATTGAAGAGATCTTTTAGAAGAATCCAGAACAGATAATTCTTTCATTTTAAAAGTAGTAAAACAAGTGAATGATCAAGCTAATAAAGGTCTTAAGAAACTTCATTCAAATGTCTGAAAGTCCTTTAAGTCTAAGGAAATTTAAAACCAAAGAATCAACCATTTTAGAAAAATAACATATTTTCAATTAATAAAATAATTCCATTTATTATTCATATGTTCTAGCATAAAAATGTTAATTTCTTTTCTTTTAAACTCTTGATTGCTGAAATAGAGTCCCTTTAACTCTGTTTCATCAGGCATAAACATAAGAATACATTAATTCTAATGATTATTTGAGAATTAAACAATTGAAAATCCTGGGCTGTTTGAATAAAACAGAATGAAAAAAGTATTTGCAAAGAAAGAAGCAACAAACACCAACTGAAAAGAAAGAATTAAATTAGAAAGAAATCATTTAAAAATTCTACCAGCAGACAAATTGAATTACATTTAACAAAACAGATTACTCTAACAAATATGCTTCGTCCAAATAGCAGAGCAACTGACTACTCAGGGTACTAGGATATACCTGAATTGCAGTTGAATAAGGACAGCAGACTTTCCTCGAGCACTTCTCTTAATCCAAGCAAAAGTGGATTTGTGCATAACTCGCAAGTTGAGATCCTTGAACTTCTCGATAAATGCACTTGTAATGTACATATCAAGCTGAAAGAATAAATATGAAAGATGGTGGGAAAGCTGTCAAAACACATTTATTCCCTTTGATCTTGCAGATGCTGTCTGAGCTTGATTTTGTATTAAATTTTGATTTCTGCAGAAATAATGAAGGAAGATAGGTTGCTAATTAGAGGATTGATCAAAGATGGAAGTAACAGCAGTAGAAGTGAAGTTGAGTTGATTCTTATCAAGCACAAGAAAACCAAGAGTAAGTAGGTTTGAAAAGGAGCTTTTTTTTGAAGACTAGATTCTTAATATCAAATGGTTGAGTTAATACATTTGCTGTTTTTTGGGTAGACATTGCTTAGTTGACAGTAGACTTGAGACGGTTTATTACTAAGATCAAGTAGCATTATAAATAAAGCTTGGATACCTAGTTTATCTAAGCTAGAGGATGTTCAAGCAATAGATATATTCCAGAAAGCAAACTACCAGCAGGGAAGGAGAAGTCTGAGAAGATGCAGCACTAATATGAGCATGGAAAGCAATAATAAAACTAATTATCTGTCTGCCATGATGAAAATGATGTAAAACTGAGATTATTATATTGTTGTTTTGAAAACAAAAGAAGAAGATATCGTAACTTTTAAAAGATGAATTGACTAAACTTGTTTGTGTTCTAATAGAATCCATTCAAGCTTTGTCACAGATAGTCTGCTGTGAATACCAATTAAGCTACTGATAACGTATCACAAAAGCAGCAAGGGAGTAATTAAGCATAAAACTATAAAATAGTGAAATAGTGGGAACAACCAACTAAGCCTGCTATTCTACAGAAGCAAAGAAATATTCCTCCTCGCTTAAGCACTCTACCAACCGAGTAGATATTGCAAGCTAGATAGCAGGAATAATATAGCATCTAGAATTAAAAGCAATATGAGGATTAGAAGAGACTTAGCCATTCGAGAAACAGATAAAATGAAGATTAACTAGAGTATCATACGTTCACAGTTTAGGATGAGTAATGTGAAGAACCTAATAGAAGATCTAGCTATCTGCTGACATAGCAATCGTAAGATCTTACATAAGAACAGAAAAATTATTATCTTGAGGAGTTTGAAAAGAAATCGTAAAGAACGGAATGGTATTAAGAACACTAGAAATCTGAAAAAAATGATTGTAAAAGTGTCTATGGCAAGTATGAAAATAAGGAGTTTTTTCAACAAGAAGTAGAAGAGAAAAATAGAGGAGACACAAGAGAGCTAAGTCATAGACAAAGAACATAAAATCAAGAAGGAGAAATAAGACAAAATGATGATGACCATAACTGTAAGGATGTTATTGATGCTTCGGAAGCAAAAAAAAATACTGAGGAACTTTAAATGAATGCTCTAGAGGGTGTAGTCACTTCTCAGAGGGAGGAGAGGAAATATGCAGAAGAGTTGAAATAAGAAGAATAATAAGGAAAGGAATTTGAACGATTGATGGAGCAAAAGATAGGTATTAAAGGTTGTAATGATATCATTGAAAGATCTTAAGATTATGACAAAGAAAGTTAGGGTAATATGTTTGAATAGTTTTAAAAGAATGACTCGATTTAGATGCCGAATATTGATGAATATAGACAGCTAAATGTAGGTAATTCAATAATCCACAACCACAGCACACAATCGATTAGCTAATGGGATAATGTAACTTACTAAGGAAAATGTTGTATTGCTGATTATTTGAGAACTCATTCAGAAAATACATAGAATTATCACTAATAAAATCAGTTCAGTAAAACTAGCAGCAGGAATAGCATTAAACGAATAAAGGCTCTCTCCAGATCAAGCAGTAATCTATCAAGCTTCCAGCATTATCACAACAATGACAGCACCTCTCTGAACTCATATCGCATCTCAAGTAATAGTATTCCTGATGGAATATCACATACCCTAGCAAGTGGGTACCTAGCTAATGGATTTTAATGCAAATTCACAGAGAGTATCGCAAGCAATTATTATCCAGTATTATCCTCAGGAACAATTACAATTAGCGATAAGAACTGTAATCCTCCTACCTATACTGGTAGCCATTTTCAAAGGGACATTCCTTCCATGGAAAACAACTTGAAAATATGTCAAGATTAGAATAAATTTCTTAATAATCAATCATCACCTTCTCCTGCTCCTTTCTTTCAGAGAAAAGCAGTGCCATCCCTTGTTGGCAGCATATTCTCCAAATCTGTTCAACAAAATGTAGGATTTCCTGATACAAAGTACACTTGCAGTATTATTAATCCTATTGGTATATCCTAAAATAACATTACGATCAGTAGTAGGGGCAGTAGCAGCAGCAGAAGTAATCTAAATAACACTAAGCTGCCTGCAGAATTAACCAACCAATCCTTGGTAGATTTATTAAACCATTCTCAATGCGCTTATTATTATCTTTTCCAACAAAACCTATTCTTTTTTGTCATTTATCTAATAAGCGTTTCCTTTTTGTCTGTTTCTCTTTTTAAGAAACGTATGACAAGCTCTCACACAGATTTGAAGCTCAAATACAGTGATCTATTTACCTCCCCTGAGCTTATGCTCAAATGTTAAGTCTACCCTTCTGAGAACGTTCCAGATTTGCAATGCTTTGAGAGACCTCGTACATTATCTCGATCTGTGTCCTTCTCAGATTCCTCCAAACAATCCAACAACCTCAAATCAGCTCTATTAAGAAGATAATTCTAGCAAGATAATCCAGTGAATTGTTCATCTATTTCTGTCTCTTCTATGATCTGTTAAACCCTCAGATAGCCATAATTCATGATATCTGCTAAACTCGCAATGACAGTGCTGGAAATAGGGTTACAGCTTGTCGAGAAGTTTAGTTTATTCAACTCAACAGCTCAAGAAATATTTGAGATAATTTTCAAAACGGATATCCATGTAGATCGAATACTCTTCAGTGAACGCATTGCATAGCACTATCCTCAGCTAGTCCAATCTGATTTTGATACATTCTTCGAGTATCTTGATGTTGTAAGGAGGAGATGTTTTTAAGAATGAAACAATAATATTTTTTGCTCTTTTTCTTTGAAAAAAACACAAAGAACGAAGAGAACATCTTGAGCGTCAACTCCACTGGTGCAGCATTGATGCAGATATGCAACTATAAGTCCCCAGAGAGTGGAAAATTGATTAAAGTATTTAATTTCTTGGATGCAGAGAAGAAAGGGTTTGTAACAAAATTAGAAATTGAAATGCTCTTGCATCCTTTGATACTCTAGAAGAACTACCATAACTCTGCAGTTAACCTTTCAACCAAGTAAGGAGAATAAAGGAGCAATGAAATTGATTGAGAGGAGGGATAGTAGTCTATTTTATTGTAGTTTTTATTTTAACAATTCGTTAAAAATCGTTAGCCTGATTTATTAATCTATTTCTTTGTGTGATGAACTGTATCTGTTTGCTTGGTGTTAGGCTGATTGCTGAAGCAGACTGGGATCAAAAAGGGTTCGTTACATATTGGGAAATATTCTCAAGGTAAACTTTCACTTAACAAAAAGGATTTTTTTATTAATTGTTATTTTGATATTCTGTGACAAATTCCCTCCGTCAGAAAGCACTCGGAGCCAGTCAAGCAACTCGTCGAGATTATCACTGCCTGAGATGAATTAAAACCCCTCATAAGATCATCAATATCTCAGTTTGAAGAATTAAAAATAATCTAAACTTTCTGCACACTGCCTTGATGACTGTCACACTCAAATTATCAAGAAAGAAGAAAAGCAATTTCTAAATAAACTCTTTAATTAACGGTTAATACTCTTAGTTGATAATTCCATCTTCATATAATTTTAAGAAAACTGATTTACAGGGATTTATCATTTGGGAATTGGGTGGATTATTTTACTGAAGTGTTTTTAACATACACATGTGAATTTTTGAGAAATATTTTTAATATAAAAGGAAGATAGATGGGAGTTATGGAAAAAGGAAGGGATTGAAAAGGAAAAAAAAAAAGCGAACATTTTTAAATATTGAAAATCATGTTTTGGTTGATTTTATGAGTCAAATATCTGGGTTTGTTCAGGAAAGTAATTCGTATTTCACCGTCTTAGTGATAGATTTTTTTGGCAAAATTTGATGTAAGATCAATGAATTTCCACCTAATGTATGTGAAATCCTAACAAATCTATCTGATAAAGAGTCAGATCGCTATAAGAATCAATGATAATGGAAAGAATTTAAATCTAAGTGAAAATAAGCGTTTTTAGTGACAACAGCATATTGGAGCAATTTTTATTAAATTAATAGTAAATCATTTAAAGTATTAGTTTCATATTAAAGGTTACCTATGTTAAAACAGCGAAAAGAGACATTTAATACTACTTCTTATTTGATTGTTTCTCACATCTTTAAGGGAATCTTGCGAGGATAAATAATTAAATTTTTTGAGGATTTCTTAGGGAAATTTTATAATAATATCAAAAACTAAAATGACAATCATTATCTCTTTGGAGCTCCAGTAAAAAGGCTTTTTTATTTAAATAATTCCTAATCTCCATCCCGATCAACATTGTACTTGATTAGTTAGTACTCCAAAAATATTATTTGATGCTGGATTAAATGCAAACCCTGAATGTAATAGAATCAGGAGTTTTAATAAAAAAATAATAAAAATTAAGAAGAAGATATGCTGCTCAGGCAATTTTCTGACTATTCTAATATTTTCCCTCTTTTCAATTCTGATTGAAAATTCAAAGGAAAAAAGCATGCCTTCCTTTTCCTGGTGAAGAAAGGGGAGAAAAAAAAGCAAATGAACGAAAAAAAATATATTAATAATAAAAATAATATTTAATTGCACATTAGGGAACCATCAATAGACTTCAAATTACTAAACTAAACATGAGCGACGATACAAAGTTAATA